>Ga0114999_10003263_pt1 | contig 20487 bp, 21 predicted proteins | sample ArcticOcean_MG_C_3_FD_89820 | JGI IMG/M metagenome (GOLD analysis project Ga0114999, IMG submission 89820) | Marine microbial communities from western Arctic Ocean - ArcticOcean_MG_CB8_126 | ecosystem: Environmental > Aquatic > Marine > Oceanic | place: Arctic Ocean: Canada Basin | collected...
ACCGAGATCCTGCAATGGCTCGAGGCTGAGTACGCGCGGCCATTCTCGGGCTGGGACTTCAGCGCTGTTTCGGGCAGGCGGCGCAAGGTCGGCACCGAGTCCTGGAATTACGATTGCCTTGCCGCCGGCTACGCACGCAGCGCCACCGCCATCCTCGACATGCCTACGGGCGGCGGTGAGAACTTCTCTCGTATTCTCGACGCGTCTGCCTTTCGTGGCCGGGCTGTCGCCACGGAGGGTCGTGCGCCGAATGTGCAGGTCGCTGCCGATCGATTAGCGAACTACGGCGCACAAGTGACAGCGGTCGCCGACGATGCTCCGCTGCCGTTTGATGACGACGCCTTTGATCTCATTTGCAATCGGCATGGGGGCGGCCTTGATGGGCCGTCACTGGGTCGCGTCTTGAAGCCCGACGGTATTTTTCTGTGCCAACAGGTTGGCGAGCGGACCACCCGCGAGCTTGAAGGGTTGATCGGTTGCCCTCGAACGCGGTTTGACGCCCCGGGGAGTTCTAATGGCCTTGCGACAGATCTGCAGAACGTCGGCTTTGAAATTTGTAGGCGCGGATGCTGTATTTGAAACCCATTACGCTGATGTTGGCGCACTGACATACTATTTGAAGGCGATCCCGTGGGAAGCCGTTGGGTTCAGTGTTGCAGCCTGTGCTGATCGATTGGTGGCGCTGCACCGCAGGCTCGGCGCAGGTGATGCGATCGTACTGACCTTCGATACCTACCTTGTGGTTGGCTGCTGGCGGGGCTAGCGTTGGTTGGCAGGAACACTCACAGGATGAGCGAATGACGCAATCAAGACGAATGATGGCCCTGGCGTTAACCGGTATCACACTGCTACTGGTGAGCGTGAGTGTTGCGGCCGAATGGACGGTGATTCATGCTGGCACCTTGCTCGCAGTGCCGGGCGAGCCAGCGCATAACGAGATGACCGTGCTGATTCGTGATGACCGGGTCGCCACTGGTTACCGGACCGCCGCCGATCTTGGCATCGCGGCGGCGGATTCCAGGGTCATCAATTTGCGGGACCGATTCGCTGGCTGGCCTGATTGACGGGCATGTTCATCTGACATCGGAACAGAACCCGGACCGCCGATTGCAGAAAGTTGAGATGTCTGACGCCGACGGTGCGATGTGGGCGCGGCAGGCGTTGATGCCATCTCTGCGTTGCGCGACGGTATCGCGAAAGGCTATGTGCCCGGACCCAGATTCTTGGCCTCGAGCAAGACGATCACGCCAACAGGCGGCCATGCCGACGGCAGCCAGGGCTACCGTTCTGATCTCATTGACCGCTGTCGTCTGCCGGTACGTGTGATGGCGCGGCTGACTGTCGGCGCGCGGTGCGCGATCAGATTCGCCGGGGTGCCGATCACATCAAGATAACGGCGATTGGCGGTGTTCTTTCGAACACGGCGGCGGGCATGTCAAAGCAATTCTTCGATGATGAACTGGTTGCGATCGTCGAGGCCGCACACATGATGGGTCGCAAGGTGACTGCCCATGCGCACGGGCCGATGGCGTTGAGGCCGCGCTCCGCGCGGGAGTTGATTCCATTGAGCATGGAACATTCTCAAACAAGGGCACGTTTCGGCTCTTCAAACGCACTGGCGCCTATCTCGTCCCGACCGTGCTTGCCGGTGAGACGGTCAAGGCCTGGGCGGATGACCCGGACACGTTTCTGACACCCCCGAGCCAGAAGAAAACGCGAGAAGTAGGCCCCGTCTCAATCCGGATGCTGGCAGCGGCGCGGCGCGTCGGGGTGCGTATCGCATTTGGGACCGACACCGGCGTATCGAGGCACGGCGACAACGCTCGAGAGTTTCCGCTCATGGTGCAGGCGGGTTTTACGCCCATGGACGCGATCGTTACTGCAACCGTGAACGGGGCAGGCAATCTTGGCCAGTCGGCGTCACTTGGCATGCTTGAAGCTGGCAAGTTTGTGGACGTCATTGCGGTTCGTCAGAGTCCTCTCGATGACATCGATGCGATACTGGGTGTTGTCTTCGTCATGAAAGGCGGTGAGATCTTCCGAAATGAACAGGCGAGGTTTACAAAACAGGAATAGTCGGAGAGAACCAGAATAGTCGAGAGGCATGCACATCAGGCGGCTGCTGGTTGCGGCGAAATACCCGCCCGCCAAAAAGGCGTGCGGTCTCTCCGGGATGAGCAGGCGAGCACTCTCTTCATGCCAGCTCTTGATGCCAGCTCTTGGCATGACTTTCAGCACCCTCAGCGGTCTGGCAGCGGGTGGGTAGCCGTTGGTAGCCGCAGGTGCCGCCCGGCCAATAGTGTTTTTGCGCCTCCCCCGGTCGTGTGGCAAGGTGCGTGACGTTCTGACAGTGCGCCTGGCGGCGCACGTCAATCATGGTCCTGGGACCGTAGACAACCGAGCAGAGGGATAAATTCAATGGCAACTTATAACGCACAGGCCGCACTGCCGGGCGGCGAACCGGGCCCGTGGGGCGACCCCATCTCGATCAGTTACGATCAACGCGACGTTTTACTGTATGCCGTTGGCATTGGCACGCGTGATCTGTCGTGCGTGTACGAGCGGCATCCGGACTTCGCGGTGTTCCCCACCTTCCCGATTCGCTGGGGCGGGGTCGGCGTGCCGATGTCGAATGATCATGTGCCCAACTCACCGGGCCCGCTTACCATTGACGCGGAGCGCTATCTCGAGATGGTCAAGCCGCTGCCGCTTTCCGGCGAGGTCAAATGTCGCTCGCGGCTGGTCGGTATTCATCCGCGCGGCAAGGGCAACGGCTTTGTCGAGTCAGAAAGCGAAGTGGTTGATGCCGATGGCGATGTTTGCGTCAAGATGGTCAGCGGTTCGTTCCGGCGCGGCGTGGCGGCGCTAGGGGATATCGAGCCGTTTGAGGGCTCCGGGGAGACATATTCGGCCAAGATCACGGTGCCGGACAGCGCACCGGATTACACGGCGGTAGCCGAAATACTCGACAATCAGGCACACGTCTATCGCCTGTCTGGCGACTACAATCCGCTGCACATCGACCCGGAATCGGCGAAGTTTGGCGGCTTCGATGAGCCCATCCTGCACGGTCTCTGCACCTTTGGTCATTGTGCACATCTGTTGCTCGGTGAGATCTGTGGCGGTGATGTGAGCCGCTTCGGCAAGATCAAGGTGCGCTTCTCATCGCCCGTCTTTCTGGGTGACACGCTGAGTGTCCTCGCCTGGAACGACGGTCCCGGGCGCGTTGTCTTCGAGGCGCGGGTGGGTGACAAGACGGTCGTCTCCAACGCGTATTTTGAATTCAAAACCGCATGACAGACGCAGCGCTCGCCGACGTAGCCCGCCATGCAGTCGCGACCGAAATCGACTGGCCGACCGACGTTTCGACGATGGTTGCGGCAAATGATCAGCCGCCGCATAACCGGCCGATCGGACCGACGAAGGAACGGGGCGGCGCCGCCGGCATGGCCACTGTCGCTGGCGAGACCGTGGTCGAGTGGGGGGACGTCGACCGGGTCGACATGACGTTCAGCGCAACCAAGAGTTATCTGTCGACGTGCATTGGACTCGCGCTCGATCGAGGTCTGATCACATCAGTTACGGACCGGGTTGCCGACTACGTGTCTGGTGACTGGTTCGCGTCCGAGCACAATGGTGCGATCACGTGGCAACACCTGCTGCAACAGACAAGTGAGTGGTCCGGCACGTTGTTTGGCATCCCCGACTCGATTGACCACAATCGATCGGTGGCGAGAGGCGAAGCGGGCGCGGGCAACAAAGGTGAGGTGCGTTTGATGCATGCCCCGGGCACGTTCTGGGAGTACAACGATGTCCGCGTGAACATGCTTGGCTTTGCCGGCCTGCAGGTCTGGCGTGAGCCCCTGCCGGCGGTGCTGAAGCGCGAAATCATGGATCCGATCGGCGCGTCTGACACCTGGGAGTGGCATCCGTACGACAACGCGTGGGTCGACATCGATGGCGAGTCCATGCCCTCGGTACCGGGTGGTGGCCACTGGGGTGGTGGCCTATGGATATCAGCACGAGATCATGCGCGCTTCGGTGGGTTGCTGTGCCGCGGCGGCGAATGTGAAGGCAAGCAGTTGATCAGCCGGGCGTTCCTCGCAGAAGCGATGACACCGTGTCCCCACCAACAAAGCTACGGTTATATGTGGTGGTTGAATCCGGGCAGAGCCGCGTTCAAAAACGCCTCCGATCGCGCCTTTGCGGCACAGGGTGCAGGCGGCAATGTCGTCTGTGTCGTGCCCGAGCATGAGTTGGTCGTGGTGACCCGTTGGGCCGCCAATCCGGCTGACATCGTTGATCGGACCATTGCCGCTATCACCGCCTGACGGCGGCGAACAGACGCGCGAACAAACGAATGAAAGAGTACGACTACATCATTGTCGGCGCTGGCACGGCGGGTTGCGTCCTCGCCAATCGCCTGTCCGCATCAGGTGAACACCAGGTGTTGCTGCTGGAGGCCGGGGGCAAGGACAACTACTTCTGGATCAATATTCCGGTTGGGTATCTGTACACGATTGGCAATCCGCGAACAGACTGGTGCTATGAAATTGAGCCGGACCCGGGGCTGAACGGGCGCTCGATCGGGTATGCGCGCGGCAAGGTGCTTGGCGGTTGCTCCTCGATTAATGCCATGGTCTACATGCGCGGCCAAGCAAGCGATTACGATCATTGGGCGCAGTTGGGCAATCAGGGCTGGTCCTGGGACGACGTGTTGCCGGTTTTCCGGCAGTCAGAGGACTTCGTCCATGGCGCCGATGAATTCCACGGTGCGGGTGGCGAGCTACGGGTTGAAGAACGCCGGGTCAACTGGGAGATTCTGGACGCGTGGCGCGACGCTGCCGAAGAGTGCGGCATCCCCAAGGTTGATGAGTTCAATCGCGGTGACAACTTTGGCAACGCCTACTTTCACATGAACCAGTGCAGGGGCACGCGCTGGAGCGCGGTGCGAGCGTTTCTCGACCCGGCGCGGGGGCGGCCCAATTTGACGGTGGTTACTGATGCGACGGTCGCAAAGCTCAATCTCAACGGCCGGCACGCGACCAGTGTCGATGTCAGTCTGACGTCGGGTGATGAGACGTTCTCGGCGCGGCGCGAGATCATTCTGTCGGCGGGTTCGATCGGCTCGCCGAAAATTCTGCAGCTCTCTGGCATCGGCGCCGGTGACCTTCTTTCCAGCCAGGGCATTCCGGTTCTGCACGATCTGCCGGGCGTGGGCGAGAATCTGCAGGACCATCTGCAGGTGCGCTGCATCTATCAGGTAGACAACACGGTGACGCTGAACCAGCGGGCGAACTCGCTGATCGGAAAAGCCGCGATGGGCCTTGAGTATCTGCTGTTCAAGACTGGCCCGCTCACAATGCCGCCATCACAATTGGGTGCATTTGCGCGCAGTGACCCCGGGCAACCATCAGCGAACATGGAGTGGCACGTGCAACCGCTGTCGCTCGATCGATTCGGTGCGCCGCTACATGACTTTAATGCCATAACGCCATCGGTATGCAACTTGCGGCCGTCGAGTCGTGGCCATGTGCGCATCCGCAGCACAGACCCGGATGTCGCCCCGGCCATCACACTGAATTATCTGTCGACGCCGGAGGATCTGGAGATCGCTGTTGAGGGGCTGCGCTTCACCCGGCGCATCATGGCGGCGAAGGCGCTTGCGCGTTTTAATCCACGTGAGTATCTGCCGGGGTCGCAGGTGGCGACCGATGAGGAGTTGCACAAGGCCGCCGGTGACCTGGGCACGACGATCTTCCACCCCGTCAGCACCTGCAAGATGGGCAGCGACGGTCAGGCCGTCGTCAGCGACCAGCTCTCGGTGCACGGGCTGACGGGTCTTCGCGTGATCGACGCGTCTATCATGCCGACCATCACGTCTGGCAATACCAACGCGCCGACTGTGATGATTGCGGAAAAGGGCGCGCGCTTTGTCCTTGAGGACGCGTCGCGTTGAGTTGACCGGTTTTTAAAGCGGATTGTATCGGCCCACCAGGGAGGACCCATGGTCGAGTATTTACCAGATCGGCTCGCCGCTAGATCATCTCGTCGGTCAGCGGCTCCGGCTGGGTGCCATCAATGTCCGTGAATCCGTACTGTCGGGCCAGTTGGGCGACAATCAGTACCTTGCCAGATTGCACCATTAGCTCCGGGTCGGTCGCGAGCGCGGAGACCGCGCGTCCAATGAACCGGGGCGATTCTGAGTTGGCCAGGTCAAAACCGGCATTCAGTACCGATTCTGTTCGGACGAGCCCGGGTAGAGAGAAACTGCGGCAATCCCCAGGTCCTGCAGTTCAAAGGCCATACAAGCGGCCATGTGATCTGAGGCACGTTTCGCGGTGCGGTAAATGACGCCGCGATCACTGCGACTGGCGGCGAAGAACGACAGATTCACAATAAGACCGCCTGCCCCCATCATCGGCACCGCCAGCGCGCTCGCCGTGTACTGGGCACGCACGCCCGCATCGAACATGGAATCCCAGCGCGATAGCGGCATGGTCCAGAAACCGGTCTCCTGGAAGAAGTTCGTGCTGTCGGAGTAATGTTCGTACCCGCCCCTGACGTTGTTGACGAGGATGTCGAGGCGCCCATGCGCGCTGGCGATCGTGCCGAACACCTGGCTCACCTGCGCGTCGTCCCGGTGATCGTACTGGATGGCGATGCCGTGGCCGCCGATCGCATCAACCTCAGCGGCCGTTGCATGGATCGTTCCGGGCAGCTTCGCGGCCGATGTACCTTCCGCGGTCGTGCGAGCGGTAATGTAGACCGTTGCGCCCGCTTCACCGAGGCCAAGCGCGATGCCCTTGCCGACGCCTCGGCTGGTGCCGGTTACGAGTGCAACCTTACCTTCAAGTGGTCGCTATACGTCGTTCGTGAAGTTGTTGAACCCGATCCTGACGATACCACCTTGCCCGCATGCGGCCGTCAACGGAGGTTCTTGTGCGTCTCGATCGGTTACCTGCAACTTTGACCGTAGGTTGATCGACGGGTGGCGCTCGGTGCCAAACCCTGTCCATGGCGCTATTCCCCTGGTGCGGACTTGTTGGAAGATCCTGACGGCAATCTCTTTTGCGTCGTACAGCGACCCGATGCAAACCAATCGTCCGTGGTTAGCGTCAAGGATTAGAACGGGTTGTACCCGGGACAATCGCCATGCCGGTTTCATCTACAACACAAACGAACGAAGTGAGGTTCTCCTTGGTTGCACGCGCAACGCCCTTTGTCGTCATCCTTCTCGCCATACCGATCGGGCTCTAGCGTATGTGTTCCAGATGGGGCTGACGGGTGACTCGGTTTTTCACGCAAGGTTTGCGCTGACGCCAATCAGCAGTACGGCCCACGTCCTTGGTGGTGGCACGCTCCTGATATTGGGCGGATTTCAGTTTGTCTCTGCCTTGCGCGGAACTGGCCCCACGTCCACCGGTGGATGGGCCGCACTTATCTGATCCTTGCGCTTGTCGGGGGCCTCGGGGCCTCGCGCTCTCACTCAATGCCGACGGTGGACTCGTCGGCCGTGTCGGCTTCGCGGGCCTGGCGATCTGTTTCTTGTGGAGTGGCTGGCGAGCGTACCTGGCGATTCGGCGGGGCGACGTAGCGCGTCACCGGCAGTGAATGGTTCGCAACTATGCGCTCGCGTTTGTGGCCGTGACGTTGCGTATTCAACTCGGCGTTGCGGAAGGTGCCGGCATTCCCTTTGCGGTCTTCTATCCGGTGGTTGCCTGGTCGTGTTGGGTGCCGAATCTGGTGTTCGTCGACTGGTTCGTGTTGGGACGTCGGCAAGCTTCGGAGTGACGTCGTGTTCCTGTTCGTGTTCGTGGCGGGTATCCCGGATCGCTTCTTCTGCTAATCGGACGCTCTACCGTGAATGATCAACCGCGTTCGCTGGTGCTCGATGCCGATGGCGTCATCCAGCGCCAACCTGAGAACTGGCGGCGGAACGGGGGCGCGCTGATTGATCGCCCCCCTGCCCTGTGTGTCAACCGGCGGCGGGCGGCGGTGCTCGCGGTGACGCTTTTGCACAAGCCGTGTTCGCTGTGGAGCGCCCCTTCTTGACCTCACCCGACACGTTGGGCACGGGATTGCGTCGGGCGATCGAGGCGTTGCTCGCCGAGTGGGGCAGCGCAGCGAGTTTCGACGACGCTTGCGCAATCTGGTCCCAGATTGAGCCCGACGCGGATGTGCTCGCGCTGGTCGATCAGTTGCGGAGGGGGGCTGGCACGTCTTTCTCGCGACGAACCAGCAGTCGACCCGTCTCCACTTCATGCAACAAGCGCTTGGTTATGGGCAGTGCTTTGACCGCATTTCTGCCTCTTGCGAGATCGGCGAGTCCAAACCCGCAGCGGGCTTCTTTCGGCACGTCATCAATACGCTCAAGGTGCCACCCGAACGGCGTCACATGGACATCATCTATGTGGACGACAGCGCGGCGAATGTCAGTGCCACGAAAGCGATGGGCATTGACGCCCGCCAGTTCCATCTCGATCAGGGTGCCGATTCGCTCGCGGCATTGCTGGCCGGCGAGCGCACGTGAGCGATCGAATCTGATCCGCCCGTGGGCAGGGACTTAGCGGCCGTTGAAGACCGGTGTCTTTTTCTCGACAAATGCCCTGGCAGCATTCTGATGGTCCTCGGTTTGGCCGCAATGCAGGTGATGCGTCGCCTCGAGGTCCATGCAGTCATCCAGATCGCCTGAGGTGAGCGCGCGGTTCAGGTTCTCCTTCATGTACCGAAAGGCAATGGTCGGCCCGGCCGCAAGTTCGCGAGCAATGGTCATGGCTCGATCCATCAGCTCGTCTGGCTCGCAAACCCAGTTGGTGAGACCGAGTGACAGTGCATCCGCCGACGTGATGCGTGGCGACAGGAAGTACAGCTCTCGTGCCTTGGCTGTGCCCACGAGCTGACTCATGAAGTAGGTGCCGCCGTAGTCGCCGGAGAAGCCGACATTCTTGAACGCTGTCATCATGACCGCGGAGCTGACCATGATGCGCATGTCGCAGGCGAGGGCGAAGGCGAGACCCGCACCAGCGGCTGCGCCCGGCAGTGCCGCCAGGGTCGGTTTCGGCATGCGAAAGAGCGCGCCGGACGTGGCCCGATGATTGAGCCGCTGTTTGTGGATCGCTTCGTCCAGGGTGTTGTTGCCGACCGTGCCGTCGCCCTCTTCGGCCATATTCTTGACGTCGCCGCCGGCGCAGAAGCCTTTGCCGGCGCCCGTGAGAACGACGCAGCGAACGTCCGGGTCGGTTTCGACCATTGCCAGCGCATTGCCAAGGACGATCCCCATCGCCGGCGTGAACGCGTTGCGCGCCTCGGGTCGGTTAAGGGTGATGACGCCAACGCCGTCGGTGACCTCGACCAGCACTGTGCTGTCGCCGGGGTCCAGGGTCTTGTCTGCCATGAAATGTCTCCTGTCGGTGGGTGAGTCAGGACGGACCTGGCTCGCCGGGTGTTTATTCCGTCATTTAGTCATTCAGTCGTCGAGAAAGTTGTTGAGGCGTTCGGTTGCTTCAAGAAAGTCTTCCTTGAAGTCGTATACCACCTGCCGTGTCGTCTGGATGCTGTTCATGAGGCCAACGCCCTGGCCGACGAACGAGGTTGCGAGTTGCTTGGCGCCCTGATGGCCCCCCTCTGCGAGTTTGGTGACCTTGGCGAGCGGCGGGCCACTAACGAGCCCCTGCAGGGGCATGGGCAGAGATCCCGGTGACTCCTCAGACTCCCAGGCATCGGTCCAGGGTGAACGCAGTTGCCTTGAGTATTTGCCCGTTCGGGCCTGCGACCGAACGGTCTGGCGCGAGCTGGCCGCGACGTATTTGTCTTTGATGACGGGTGATGTCTCCGCCTCGGTCGTCGTAAGCCACACTGATCCTGTCCAGGCGCCCGCTGCGCCCATGGCCATGGTCGCAGCCATCTGCCGGCCGGTGACGATGCCGCCTGCGGCGAGCACGGGCACGTCGTAATCCTTCACCGCTTCGACGACTTCGGGCACCAGAACCAGGGTTGAGACCTCGCCGCAGTGGCCGCCTGCCTCGGTGCCAGCGACGACCAGAATGTCGACGCCGGCCTCGACCTGCTTAACGGCGTGTTCCTTGGCACCGACCAGGGCGGCTGCCGCGACATTGTTTAGCTTGCACATGTCGATCATGTAGCGCGGCGGCACTCCCAATGCGTTGGCGATCAGCTTGATCGGGTGGGAGAAGGCCACGTCGATGATGTTGGCGGCCTTGTCTTTGGTCAGGAAACCGCCGGCGTGCCCCACCTGATTTTCGTACACGTCGTGGGTGTCGATCTGGTGCTGCGCCAGAATGTTGAGCGCGAACTGGCGATTCTCATCGGGGATCATCGCCAGGATCTCTTCGGACGTTGCGTTGTCGTCGTTGACCGCCATGCTGGTGGGCGCGATGAGATCGACACCGTAAGGCAAGCCGTCGATGTTCTCATCGATCCAGTTGAGCGCGACTTCGAGCGATTCAGGATCGTATCCGGCGGCGCCGAGTACGCCCATTCCACCCGCCTTGGAGACCTCGACCACAACGTCGCGGCAGTGGGTGAATGCAATGAGAGGGAACTCGATGCCGAGCATCTTGCAGATCGGTGATTTCATGATTCCTCCAAGCGGTTGACCGCTCTCGTTTCGTGTCAGGTTATGTGTCGGTGTTTGTGACTGGCCGATTCCGGGCCCGGCCAACGATGGATCAATGGTCTCACACATCCGGGCTTTGCTACACTGGGCGGCCGATTGGGTCCCGTCTCCGGTTGGCACGTCGGTTCACGGGATCGATTTGAGGAATCTGGCCTCTTCGCTGCACTGTGCAGCAGAAGAGCTGGGCGTCCGGGTAACCGCCAGCCTTCTGATGAATCGCCGGCGTGAAAGGGGGATGCGGGCCTCGACTCTCGCTACTGCTTTTCATGAAGCGGGCTTTTCATGAAGCTGGCGGCTCATGAAGCTGGCCGGCGGGCAGCACCCGCCTCACCGGTGTTGTCCTGCGGTGCGACGGTGTGGCCGATGACGATCTGAAATTACAGGAGAAACCATGGATCTCAATAATCGAGTAGCGGTGGTGACGGGCGGCGCGAGCGGTATTGGTGCTGCATCGGCGCGGGCGTTCGCAGCACGCGGCGCTAGGGTCGTGGTCACGGACGTTAACGGCGATGGGGCGCGAGCGGTTGCGGACGAAATCGGTGGGCTTGGCATTGCCTGCGACGTTTCGAGCGAGGCAGACATCAATGCGCTGGTGGCCGAGACCGAAAGCAAGCTGGGCCCGGTCGAGGTTTTCTTCAGCAACGCGGGCATCGCGACGGGCGGGGAGCCGATTACAACGCCAATTGACGTTTGGAATGAGCAATGGCAGGTTAATGTCATGGCGCACGTCTATGCGGTGCGGGCCGTGCTGCCCGGCATGCTGGACCGGGGCGAGGGGTATCTCTTGCACACGGCATCGATGGCCGGAATTCTGACGACGCATGGCAATGCGACCTACGCCGTGACAAAGCACGCGGTGGTCGGGCTCGTCGAGTGGCTTGCGATCACCTATCACGACGAGGGTATCCGCGTTTCATTGTTGGCGCCGCTCGGCGTCAACACACCCATGCTGGCGGGTAGCGAATTGGCGAGCGGCGCGGGTGGGCCGGTCAAAGAACCTGAAGAGGTCGCAAATCAGGTGGTCACGGCGATCGATGACGAGTCGTTTCTGATTCTCACAGATCCGATCGCGCAGACGTGGATGGACCGCAAAGCCGATGACCTGCCGCGTTGGCTGAGTGGCATGCGCCGCCTGCAGGGCAAGATAGACGACATGAAGGCGAAGCGCGGCGACTAACAGCATCTCACGGTGCCGGATTACCGCGCTGTCGCACACGGAACGCACGGCAGCGTATTGCTTTAGTTCCATGCAAGAGTGCTGATAGTGTCCAGAACAGGTGCCCAGAAACTGCGTTCTAGAACAGGCACTGAAGACCAACTAAAGAGCAAATAGGAAACGACATGAGCATTACCGTTCTCTGGCCACGAGCATTCGCCCGTGATGGTTTTGAAGCCGAAATCGAAGGGCTTGGCGAAGGCTTGGAGGGCGTTTTCGTGCGCGGCATTGAGAACGTGACCGACGAGCAGTGGGAAGCGGCGGAAGGACTGGTCGGTGGACCGCTCCCGCTCGAATACGCCGAGAAGGCGAAAAACGCACGCATCTATGTGAAGTCCGCTGTCGGCTTTGATGATGTGGATGTCGAAGGGTTCGGCAAGCTCGGTATTCCGGTCTGCAACACGCCGGACTACGGCACGCGCGAGGTTGCAGACCATGCGATGGCGCTCATGATGACCCTGACCAAGAGTATTGCCTTTCACAACGAGCGCCTGCGCGCCGAACCGGTGAAGAACTGGCAACCTGCCCTCAATCCGTTTGGTCAGCGATTGGCGACCCAGACGTTCGGCATCGTTGGGATGGGGCGCATCGGTACGGCCGCGGCGCTGCGCGCCAAGGCGTTTGATATGGATGTGGTCTTTTATGACCCTTTCAAACCGAATGGCTCGGAGTATGCGGTCGGCGTTCGCCGCGCAGACAGCCTAGAGGAGCTAATGGGACAGAGTGATATCGTCAGCATTCACGCGCCACTGAACGCCGATACGCGCGGTCTGATCGGAAAGGATGCCTTTGCGGCTGCAAAGAAAGGCATGATCGTGGTTAACACGGCGCGTGGACCGGTCATTGATCTCGACGCGCTGCATGATGCGATGAAAAATGACACCGTGCTTGCGGCCGGCCTCGATGTGTTGCCCGATGAGCCTGCGAATGTGAATGCGCCGTTGATTGCAGCCTGGCATCGTGACGAGGAGTGGATTCAACACCGCCTGCTCGTGACGCCACACTCTGCGTTCTTTACGCCCCAGAGCATGCGGGACATTCGCGCGTTCTCCGCACGAACCGCTGCGCGGTATCTGCGGGACGGCCGCCTCGAATCCTGCGTCAATGAGCAATTCCTGACTAACCGCAGATAGCGGCGCGTCACGCCCGGATTGACGACCCCGGGCGCAACTTTCGAGGCGAAGTGAATCCCGGTTCGTCGCCTCTTCTTCCTGTGCCTCGGCGGGCACACTGAGGCACACAATGCCCGAGGGCAAGCCAGTCCGAGCGGCTGGTGGATTCACGAGCGGCAGCGTACCGAGACACCTCGTGCGCCTCGGTTCGTACATGGCGATGGGTTCCGTGACGATGAACGTGGCCCAACTGGCAGAAGCTGTCTACCTGGGCATGGTCGGCACGGAAGCGCTGGCGGCGATGGGATTTGCGTTTCCGCTGACGATCGTTCTCTTCGCGTTCGCGGGTGGCATCGGCACGGGTGCGTCGTCCGTTATTGCGCGAGCGGCGGGCGCTGGCGAACGTGAAACGATGCGCCGGCTGGTGACACATGCCCAGTTGTTGGCAGTGGTGGTCGGGGTGCTGCTGGCGATCGGTGGCGTCTTCGCCGCAGATTGGATGGTTGCGGCCCTCGGCGCGGAGGGCGAAGTCCGTGAGATGACGGTGCGTTATCTCAAGGTTTACATGTTCGGCGTGCCGTTCTTTCTGCTTGGGATTGTGGGGTCAACGTTGCTGCGGGCGACCGGATCCGCGGCGAGTCCGGGCATCGTGATGACCGCCGGATCTCTGATGCAGATCGCTTTTGGGCCACTCCTGATCTTTGGTCTCTTTGGCTTCCCGGAACTCGGCATTGCGGGCGCCGCGTTGGCGTACGTGCTGTCGCGCGCCTTCAGTGTTGTGCTCTATCTCGGGCTTTTGGTCCGGGCAAAGATGTACGAATGGTCGTTCGAGGATTTCATCGGCTCCTGGAAGGCGATTCTGCACGTCGGCGGTCCTGCGATCATGAGTGGACTGATCCACCCGGTTTCGATGCTGGTGATGACCCGTTTGCTCGCCGGGCATGGCCATGAGGTGGTGGCGGGGTTCAACGTTGCGACCCGCGTGGAGACGATGGCGCACATGATCCTGTGGTCGGCATCATCGTCTGCGGAACCGTTCATTGGTCAGAACTGGGGGGCGAACCGGGTCGACCGCGTTCGTTCCGCCTTGTCGGTTGTGTATCGTTTTTGTCTTGCTTGGGGAGCGTTCACCTTCATCGTCATGTCGCTGGTAGGCGCGCTGATGGTGTCGCTGATTGACGATAATCTGGTTGTCCGGGAGGTCGCGCAGGGCTTTTTTCTGATCATTCCCCTGACGATTGGCATGATGGGCGTCATGCAGGTTGCCAACTCCAGCTTTAACGCCCGGGGCATGCCGATGCCGCCACTCATCATGACGCTGGTCCGCACCTTCGCCTTCTACATACCGCTGTGCTACCTGGGGGATTACCTCTTCGGGTATATGGGCATTTTCCTGGCATCAGGGCTTGTGAACGTAGTTGCCGGCGGGGTGGCCTGGTATTGGAACCGGCGCTCGATTGAACGTCACGGCGCGGGCTTTGGCGCAGAACAGGGCGCGGGCCAGGGTGGGGAGGTGCGGCCGGCATGAGGATCATCATCTTCGGCGCAGGTGCCCAGGCGCTGGTGGACATAGGCACGATTTGCCGTGAGGGCAAACACGTCATCGACGGCCTCGTCGACAATCAGCTTGAACCGGGTTCGACGTTTGCAGGCTATCCGGTCTTGGGCGGGGATGATGAGCTGGGGCGGATTGTCGGTGATGTCGGGGGCGGCATTATCAGCATCGGTGACAACGCGGGCAGAGGGGACCTCGCGGCACGGATTGCGCTCGAGTGGCCGGACTTCGAGTTTGTGTCGATTGTCGATCCGTTCACTGCCGTCGCGGCAGACGCGGTGATTGGACCGGGAACGCGGGTAACGGCGGGTGTGGTCATTAATCCTGGCAGCAGGATTGGTGCCCACTGCATCATCAACACCCGGGCATCAATAGACCATGAGAACACGGTGGGCGACTTCGTCTCGATCAATCCGGGCTCTGTGACCGGTGGCAAGGTGTCGATCGGGGATTACTCGGTGCTCGGCCTTGGCGCACAAGTAATACATCAGGTCACGATTGGTGCTCACACCATCGTCGGCGCCGGGTCGCTGGTGATCCGGGATCTGCCCGATCACGTTGTGGCCTTTGGTAGTCCCGCGAAGACCGTAAGGTCACGCGAGACGGGGGAGTCCTACCTCTAACGCATCTCACGGTGCCGGATCACCGCGCTGTCTCGCAGGCAACACCGCGGGCACCTTGCTTTAGTTCCATGAAAGGCTGCTTTTTCAGCAGCCTGTTAGTCCGAAAGCACGTGTTCATCGGGCATACCGGCGGCGATCAGCTCGGAGTAACCGCCGCCTGTCACGGGGATGACGGTGTAACCCTTGGCAGTGAGGTCATTGACGACCCATGACGCGCGTCCGCCGACGGCGCAGTACGTGATAATCGGCTTTGATTTGTCCGGGATCATCGTGCTGACATGCGCGGCGGCCTCGTTGTGCGGAATGTGTGTGGCACCCTTCACGTGGCCGCGCCGCCATTCGACCTTTGTTCTGACATCCAGAAATACCACGTCGTTGCGGTTGAGCGTTGCCGCCTCTGCCGGTGACAGGGAGGTGCGGCCTTCGAGCGATTGCGCACTGGCGTCAGCAAGGGTGCATGCAACCAGCAGAAGGCCTGCGAACGAAAGAAGCGAATGCGGCGATAACGCATCGGAGATATTGGTGCTGCTCATGGCTGATGACCCGGAAATGGCGACCCGCGTGATGGTGGTCGCGGACAGCCTTGAGCGCAATAGACAGCCTTGGGCCATAGAACAGTCCAGGCCGATGCCCGTTTAAAAGAGTCGCCGAACCTCGAGCAGCTTATATGGCTAGCTGTTCGCTTGGGTGCGAGGCCCCGACGGTTGTCGACATCCACTCTTGCCGGCGCGTCGCGTAACAACAATGAGCGTCAGAGCGATCAAAGCGAGGGGTGCGGGTTCCGGCACGCTGGTCGTTGCAGTCATCATGACGTTGTCGAAGTCGACCTCAAGGTCTGGCGGTGCGACCGGATCGTAGCCTGGCGGGAACACATTGGATTGACGAGGGAATGCCAAGGGCCTCGCCTAACTGCGAGTGGGTGTCTGACGTGTCAAAGCTGATGGTGGATGTCAGGAATTGCCGCTCGGGTACGGCGAGGGAGTCATTGTCCACAGCGATGACCTGCCAGCAATTCCACCCGGTAGCCGGGGAATCCGCTCAGATCGTAGAAGGTGCCGCCAATGTCTGTGCCCGAGTCGATGTTGCCGACATCGACGCTGAGTTCGTAGTGCGTATTTGCAGCAAGGACATCACCCAGCGTTTGTTCAAAGCCATATTCCCCCGCCCCCGCGCCGGCCTGGTCGCCGAAGGCGAACAGGATTCCGATCTTCGATCCCTCGGGCGCCGGGTCGTCGAAGAAGTCGACACCGTTGGGCTGTAGCGCGCCGTTGAAGATGCCGTTGCTCCCAGTGTCGCCGCCGACGATTGAGTCAGGATCATAAAATGACCAGCCAACCGGCTGACCAAAATCGAATTCGTTGAACGCCGCCAGTCCTGTGGTGTCCGCAAAGCGCGCGTTGACGATTGAGATCGGGGCGGCGCTCGTTTCTGCTGCAAGACCGGCGGCAATCAGGACGGCGGTTGCTGCCGCGAGGTAACCGGGTTTACGCATCGTGTTACTGCCTTGTATGCCTGATCGTTGTTTGCCCGATCGTTGTTTGCCCGATCGTTGATTGGTGCCGTCCACAAGGCCATCGTGCGCAGCGCACATGTGGCAACGAGCACGTGAATCGACAAAAGCGAGTTGTTTGCCAACAGGTGGGCTAAGCGGCTCCGGGGCTCCGGATGAGGGCTCGCGACCGACTTCAGGCTGTCAGGTTTTCTGGCGCATTGTCCATCCTGTGACCGGAGCTACGACCTGATCCAGGGAACGAGCGACTGACGCCCTCGGATATTGGTAACATCCGAATCACGCAGATTTTCTGCAGGTCTCTTTCTGCAGGCCTCTTTCTGTAGGCCTCTCTCTGTAGGAAGGTGCGAGGTTTGCTTGCAAACCGACGCCCAAGAATTGTCAGGAGGACAATTTTGGGACAAGAACAAGCTAGGAAAAACAAATCTCAAAAGGTTGCCGAGAATGAAAAGCCGATCCATCCCAGTGTTCATGGTCCCGCTGTTGCTCTCGATGAGCATCAACAGCGCGCCGGACCTGTCTGCTGTCGAAATCGAGGTGACGAAGCTCAGTGATACGGTGTACCTCCTCATTCCGCAACCACCGCTTGCGGGGAACCTCGCGGTCTCTGTTGGCGAAGACGGCATCCTTTTGGTTGATGACCAGATGATGCCGCTCGCGCCGAAGATCAAAGCGGCGATCGCCAGGTTGCACAAGGGTGATATCACGTTCCTGGTCAACAGCCACTACCACTACGATCACGCCGGCGGCAATGCCGCGTTCGGAGACGATTCGGTCATCGTTGCCCATCGAAGTGTCAGGAAACGCCTGGCTGAAGGTCGGGAGGCGGGTGCGCAATTTATCGAGGGTAAGCGCCCGGTCGCCGCTTTGCCGGTCGTCTCCTTTGATGACAACCTCACCTTCCACTGGAACGGGGAAGACGTGGATGTCATTCATTTCTCGGCCCCAGCCCATACCGATGGTGACGCGATCATTTTCTTTCGGGGTTCCAACGTCGTCCATACGGGCGATCAGTACGTGAACCTGCGCGGCTTTCCCTACATTGACCATGATGTTGGCGGCAGCGCACTCGGACTGCGCGACAACATGGCCAAGCTGCTGAGGATGGTCGACTCGGAGACGCGGATCATTCCAGGGCACGGGCCTCTCGCCAGCAAGGCTGATCTCACGTGGTATCACGATGTCGTATCGCGGTCGATCGCCTTCGTCGAAGCTCGGGCCCGCGCGGGCAAGTCGGTTGAGGAGATCCAGAAAGAAGGACTTCCGGAGGAGTTCAAGGACATCAAGGGTTTCATGCCCGGGCCCGCCTGGATCGGCTTCGTTTACGCGAGTCTCTCGCTATAGCAGCCGGCTCCTCTGACAATCTGTGATGGTCAGTTCGAGGATGCGGTCGAATAGGAACGCCTCGCTGGTTCGAGACCCCCTGCTTCCTCGGTGGTGCGGGGCCCGGTACTGTGCCCCCCGATCAACAAACCAAGCAAACGATCCGGGTAAAAATCGGCAACACAGCACACGCGATCCATCCACCCATGGAATAACCCAGCAGATGTGCCTTGTCGATGCGTTCAGCGTCGAGCACCACGACGATATCCCCGGCGCGATCTAACCGACCTTAGGGTGCTGCGTCGGACGGTGCGGCGCTATTCGGCCGTAGCGATCAGCCCTGCTGGGCGGCGCGTGCAGGTTGGTGGTTCGATGGCGCTGCCGATCCCGGCTTGCGGTGAGTTCGTGCTTTCTCGTCGCCGGGGGCCCTCTTCTCGCCGGGGGCCTTCTTTGCGCCGGGGCTATTCCTTCTTGCGCCGGCGTCCTGATTAGCCTTCGGGCGCTTGTGTCTCGGCTTCCTGGGCGGGCCGTCCGCGACGGCAGCACCGTCGGTGCGCTTGTGGCTGGGCGTGCGGCTTGCATCAGCGTCACGTGCGGGTCCATCCGACAGGCGCGTGATGTTCAATTGGCGGCTGCAGACCCATACGCGCTTGAGTGACTTGAAGATCTCGGTCGGCATGCCGGCCGGCAGTTCGACGAAAGAATGAGTGGCGTCAATCTCGATGCGGCCGATGTATTCCGCGTCGAGTCCGGCTTCGTTGGCGATGGCGCCGACGACGTTGCCGGGTTCGAGCCCGTGCTCTGACCCGACTTCGATGCGAAAGCGCTCGATGTCCTGTCCACCAACGCGCTGTTTCGAGTTACGAGCCGCGCGTTTGCCGGAGGGCTTGCGGTCCTCCTGCGATCGGATCGGTTTTTCTTTTTTCAGTAACAACTGCCGGTCAGCCGTGGCGAGTTGGGCGAGGGCAGCAGCGATCTCCTCAACGGGCACATCGTGCTCAGCCTGATACTGCGTCACAATCTCCTGCATGAACTCGATTTCGGGTGCAGCGCGCGCCTCGGTGATGCGCTGCTTGAACGCGGCGACGCGCTTCTCATTGATCGTCTCGACTGACGGGATCTCAAGCTGCTCGATCTTCTGTCCCGTGGCACGCTCGATCGCACTCAGCATCCGCCGTTCTCGTGATGTCACGAAGACGATGGCGTCGCCGGCACGCCCGGCGCGCCCGGTGCGGCCAATGCGGTGAATATACGCTTCAGTATCAAACGGTATGTCGTAATTGATGACATGACTGATGCGGTCGACATCCAGCCCGCGCGCCGCGACGTCGGTCGCGACCAGAACATTGAGTTGGCCGTTCTTAAGCCCGGCAATCATCTGTTCGCGGTCCCGCTGCGCCATGTCGCCGTTCATCGCCGCGGCGGCAAGTCCGCGCGCTTTGAGTTGGTCGGCGAGTTCGGTGGTTGCGGTCCGGGTTCTAACAAAGATGAGCGTCGCATCGGTCGCTTCAACTTCAAGAATCCGGGCGAGGGCTTCCTGTTTGCCGAGCCCTGCAACCGGCCAGTAACGCTGGCGGATCGTGGGTGCGGTGGCTTTCTTGCCGCTAACCGAAATCTGAAACGGGTCGTTAAGGTGACGACGTGCGATGCGTTCAATCTCTCGGGGCATGGTGGCCGAGAAGAGCGCGATCTGGTGATTGTCGGGGGTTTGTTCGAGGATCCATTCGACCTCGTCGACGAAGCCCATACGCAGCATTTCGTCACCCTCGTCGAGGACGAGCGACTTCAGGGAGTTGAGCTTGAGGGTGCCCCGACGCATATGGTCCATGACCCGGCCTGGCGTGCCGACAACAACGTGCACACCGCGCTCCAACTGGCGCAGTTGCTCACGATAGGGCTGGCCGCCATATATAGGCAGGACATTAACGCCCCGCATGTGCGATGCGTAGCCCTTGAAGGCTTCGGCGACCTGAATGGCGAGTTCCCGGGTCGGTGTCAGCACCATGACTTGCACCGCACGTTGCTTAACATCGAGGCGAGCGAGCAGGGGTAACGCAAACGCGGCGGTTTTGCCGGTGCCGGTGGGGGCGTGCCCTTGAAGGTCGCGGCCTGCCAGGAGTGGCGTTATAGCCTCGGCTTGAATCGGGGTCGGCGTTTCGTAGCCGAGTTCGGCGAGCGCGTCGCACAGGGACGAAGGCAGATTCAGCTCGCTAAATCCGGAGCAGGGGGTTGCAGAAGACATGAGGATACCTGGTGGGCGCGATGAGGGGCGCAGAACAAGAGCCGATTCGGAGAGCTCACGTCAGTGCGCCTCGTGCCCAACAGTCAGGTGATATCTCACGTGAATGAATCAGGTCGGTGAATCAGGTGTGGTGAAGCGGGTTGGTTCGGAGGCCGAACTTCAGTCGAAGGGCAGCGTCCGGACGCGAATACTACAGATACTCGCGGCCCTTCACAACCAATTTGGCGCAATCAGGGCGTTTTTCCGATGCAACTGGGGCCCCGCAAG
>Ga0114999_10003265_pt1 | contig 20471 bp, 11 predicted proteins | sample ArcticOcean_MG_C_3_FD_89820 | JGI IMG/M metagenome (GOLD analysis project Ga0114999, IMG submission 89820) | Marine microbial communities from western Arctic Ocean - ArcticOcean_MG_CB8_126 | ecosystem: Environmental > Aquatic > Marine > Oceanic | place: Arctic Ocean: Canada Basin | collected...
ATAACTGCTGTACCAGCCTTCAATCGCTATATTTACGATTTCCTTTGGTGTTCGATTGCCAACAGCTGCAGCCACATCTTGCAGCGTGTATGCCAGGTCTTGCCAATCTTCCCGCGCATCGACGGGCACTTTTTTTATAACTTCATCAACACTAAAGGCTTGAATCGGACTAATACTTTTCTCTCTCGCCTGCTCGATTACGAGACGATGGAGACGTCCCGCCGTTTTTTCACCTACCCTTGGCAGAAGGCAGGTAAAACGTTGAAAAGCGGAAGAATCTTGTGGGTTATAGACATAGGCCAGTTGCGAAACTAAGTCCTTAATATGTGCCTGTTCAAAGAATCGAACCCCGCTCGTGATGACAAAAGGGATACTTGCCCGTGAAAGCTCAATCTGCATATCAATGGCATGGTAGTGGGCGCGGTAGAGTACGGCCATATCTGAAAGCTGGTAACCTTGATCGAGAAGACCCTCCATACGTTTCATAATAAAGTGTGCTTGTTTTCTTCCATCCATGACAGGAATGACAAATGGGATCAGGTTTGAAGAGCGAACCGCGCGAAGTTCTTTTCGATAGCCCGTTCCCAGCGGTTGGGCAGAGAGAATCCCGTTAGCGAGATTAAGAATTTCAGGAGTACTGCGATAATTTATTTCAATTTTATGGATGACAGTACCGGGATGACGGTCAGAAAATGTCATTATATTTTCAAAGTTCGCCCCTCGCCAGGTATAGATACATTGGGCGTCGTCGCCTACCGCCATGATTTGGTGGTTTAATCCCAATAGGTCAATAAGATCAGACTGAATCTTGTTCGTATCCTGATATTCATCAACGAGGATATGTTTAAATCGCTCTTGAAACTGCGCAGCTATGGCTTCATCCTGTCGTAATAACTTTAGCCAGTGATCAAGTAGGTCGTCAAAGTCCACTACTTGCTGCTTGAGCTTATTTTCCTGATAAATGAGGCTGAAGTGTTTGATCTTATCGGCGAGATACTCAAAATAGGGGTAGCGACTATCAATGATTTCGTCGACCGGAAGCAGTGTATTCCGTGCTAGACTAATGATGTCTGATATCACCTTTGCTTTGGGATGATCTTTATTTTTAAAAAAGTCTTTATCATCTTCTCGAATCGTCGCATTTAAAAGTGACTCTGCATCGCTCTGATCCAATATATTGAAATGGGGTTCCAGTCCTATCGCTTTTCCGTGAATGCGAAGGACCCGCTGTCCAATATGGTGAAAAGTGCCGCCCCAGAATTTATGCATCGCAACACCGGTTAGATTTTCCACCCGACTCAGCATCTCACTAGCGGCTTTGTTCGTAAATGTAAGGAGCAAAATTTCTCCCGGATGAACACCGTGAGTGAGAAGCCACGCCACGCGATAGGTGAGCGTTCGCGTCTTACCCGAACCGGCCCCGGCTAATACTAAAGCCGGACCAGGCTCAGCACTTACCGCTGCATACTGTTCATCATTTAATTCAGAGCGAAAATCAATGGGGGAAAAGTCCGTAGGTGACTCGCTCCATGAACTCGATATTTCCATATATTATCAAAACAATCACAGGGACCGCAGCAAATGCAAAGTATATTCGTGAAATAATATCACCTTACAGTTTTCTAAAAACCTCTACTATGACCTGAAAAATCAGGCCCTAATCGGCAAGCATGACTAAGCTGTCGCGATGGATAATTTCATACCGCTTACGGTTGGGATAGCGAAGTTTTATCTCCTTCGTATCTTTGCCTGAGATGTGAGACAGCTCTTCACTGCTGAATTGAGATACCCCATTAGCAAGGGCGGTTCCACTCGAGTTTTCAATCGTTATAATATCGCCGACTGAAAACTTGCCCCTATGCCCTTTCACCCCTTTGGCGAGCAAGCTACGCCCGTCATGGCGCAAGGCATCACTTGCACCCGCATCAATGATCACTGCGCCGAGAGAATGTTCAAAAAAAGCAATCCATCGCTTTTTTGAAGCAAGCGATATTTTGCTCGGCACAAAAAAAGTTCCCTTAGCTTTCCCCTGCAAAAGATCGGCTAAGACATTGGGATTACGGCCACTGCCAATATAAACACCGCATCCCGAGTGACTCGTAATTTTCGCAGCCTCTATCTTGCTGCGCATCCCCCCGGTCGAGGTTTCACTTTTTGTATCTCCTGCCATGGCTTTAATACGTGAATCAATTTTATCGACTACCGGCACAACTTTGCCTGATCCCTTATGGTCGATGAGACCCGGAGCGAGACCGAGAATAATTAACATATCTGCTTTAACTAAACTGGCTACTAAAGCGGAGAGCACATCATTATCACCAAATTTTATTTCTTCTGTGCTGACCGAATCATTCTCATTTACGATGGGAATAACACCGAGGGACAGCAGCTTATCGAAACTGTTTTTAACCGCTATATGACGCTCCCTCGCTCTCAGATCTTCTCGCGTTAAAAGCAGCTGTGCGGCTGTTAGATTATGGGGGTCGAAACCAGACTGCCAGGTCTCGATAAGGATAGACTGTCCGATCGCAGCACAAGCCTGAAGAGTAGCGAGATTCGTAGGCCGTTTTTTATATTTTAATTTCCCCATCCCCAATGCGATTGCACCTGAACTGACAATTATAACCTCCACCCCCTTCTCTCGTAAAAACACAATTTGCGCACACAGTGCGTTAATGCGATCGACATTCAATTTGCCGATTCCGGAAGTTAGCAGGCGTGAGCCGAGTTTAAGTACAACACGCCGGGCGTTTTGCAGAAGAAACTGCATTTACAAGAGGTATTCAGTTAAAGGATAGCGGATTTCAGGAAAGATCCCATTGTAGTGTGCGATCTTTAAATTCCTATAGTTTCATCTCCTTAGAGCGTCATCAATTCTTTTTCTTTATGCTCCAGGTGCTGATCGATTTCAGCATTCTGCTTATCCGTGTCAATCTGGACTTCTTTTTCTGCATGCTTTTGATCATCTTCGGAAATTTCTTTGTTCTTTTGCATTTTTTTTAGCAACTCAATAGCATCATGACGCGCGTGACGCACGCTAATATGTCCCTCTTCCGCCATCGTGTGCGCTACTTTTGTAAGTTCTTGACGGCGTTCACGGCTCAAATCGGGAATCGGAATCCGTATAAGATTGCCGTTCACTACGGGGTTAAAACCTAAATTCGCCTTCTGAATCGATTTTACTATATCACTGACAACCGTTTTATCCCATGGTTGAATCTGTATCGTTCGCGGATCGGGAGTAGTAACTGCAGCTACTTCGCGCAAATGCATTTTTGAACCATAGACCTCCACCTGTATGTTTTCCACCATACTCGGAGATGCTTTTCCCGTATGAAGTTTGCTAAATTCGCTTAGCGTGTGCTCGGCTGCCTTGGCCATCATATCGCAAGCCTGTTTAATAACGGTATCTTGACTCATATTACTCTATAAATGCTGATTATTTTACCAAAGATCCTATTTTATTCCCGAAAACGGCTTTTTTAATACTACCGGCCTTACTCATATTAAAGATAAGAATCGGCATCTTGTTGTCGAGGCAAAGAGAAAAGGCCGTGGAATCCATGACATTCAACCTCTGTTTCAGTGCGTCGATGAATGAAATTTCATTGTACTTTTTCGCGTCCTTGTATTTAACAGGATCTTTATCATAAATGCCATCAACTTTAGTCGCCTTCATCATAATATCTGCACCTATTTCACTCGCACGTAATGCCGCCGCCGTATCAGTTGAAAAATAGGGGTTGCCGGTGCCCCCGACAAAAATGACTAACCGCCCTTTTTCGAGATGTCTTATTGCTTTTCTCAGAATAAAAGGTTCAGCAACTTCATGCATCGGCAATGCACTCTGAACGCGAACGGGAACACCAAGCTTTTCTAGATAATCCATGAAGGCCAACCCGTTAACAACCGTAGAGAGCATACCCATGAAATCTCCAGTTGTCCGGTCCACACCTCGTTTTTCACCGGCTAAACCGCGAAAAATATTACCCCCACCTATGACAAGGCCAATCTGCACACCCATCGCGTGAATCTCTTTTAGTTCAGAGCTGATATTTTTTAAGACTCTCCCATCGATAGCCTCACCACTCTCTGGATTACGCAGGCCTTCACCGCCCAGTTTAATAATAATACGCTTATATTTAGGTTTTTGGTTCGCGCTGGTCTTTTTTTGCATAAAAAATGTATCTAGTCGTAATTTTACCGGGAGGTCAATCCCACGCTTAGCATTTATCGTATATCAAGCAATTTGATAATTTTCTCAGTAGGGGTCTTGACGGCTATCTCTTCTCCCCTATATACCTCCATGAATTGCCCGGTGGTGTAATGGTAGCACATCTGGTTTTGGTCCAGGTAGTCGAGGTTCGAATCCTTGCCGGGCAGCCAACCGCCATCGCGTCAATGCAGTAGTTCTTTTATCATACACCATGGAGTATGATCGCCAGGCAATTCACCCCGTTATCACGAGGCTACCTTATTCTTCATCAACTCACATTTAACTCTGTACCCTTCTAAATTGTGTTCAGAATTTATGATCTCTTGAACAGCTTTTTTATCCCGCCGCATAGCGGGGAAACTTTCAGCATTCGCAACACGCATTGCAAGCTGTGCAGCTACACTGCTTCCGTTACGTAAATTTGCAGTTTCAATTTTATCCAAGGTATCGTAGCGCGTATGCCCAAATCCTCTGCCACTCGGCCCTCTTTCCGGATCTGCCATATTTCCGGTTGGAACTCCCTCCAGAAAAAATGGAAAGTGATCTGAATAAGAATTCACATGTTGTCCAACCGGTAATTCAACAGCCATCTCCTCTCCAGCATGTCGGAAAAAAAGCTCCAAATCATGCCAGCTGTGGAGCTCTATTCCTTTGCGACCGGGTCCACCTGCTGCATCGAGATTAAAATAAAATCTAATCTTATCGAGCTCCTCACGATGAGACTCAACATAACGATAGGAACCGATAAGACCAATCTCTTCCGTACTGAAGCCAATAAACCTGATTGTGCGCTTGAGTCTATCCCCCGCGTAAGCGGATAATACCCGCGCCGCCTCCATCACCAAGACCATGCCTGAAGCGGGATCAAGAGCTCCCTGGGAAATGTCATGGCCATCGAAATGGCATCCGACTACTACCATTTCCTCTGGATTATCATTACCTGGTAGATCTGCAATCACGTTCTGCGAAGTCAGGGGTTCATTAATGTCCTTGGTACGGACCAACAGTTCTACCCTACCTTTTCTTTCTATTAACCGTGTGAGAAACTCTCCATCTTCTTTACAGACGGAAATACCTGGTATCGGTGCCGGTCTGTCATCCTGTAAACTTCCTGTTTCTGGCCCTACCCCCGGGAGCTCGCTGATAAAAATAAAAACCTTAGCATTTCCAATTACTGTGCGTTCATATTTTTCCTGACGGTGCACCCATCGTCCTAGATTCGATGGTGAAGCGCTGCTGGCGAGAACAATTCGCCCTTCAATTTCATTACCCATACGTTCAAATTCCGCAGGTGTCCCACAACCGACTGAAATCAACTCCCCTCGCACTTCTTGTGCGGGACAGTAAGGTAATGAGATACAGGGAATTTTTTTCTGTATCGGTTCCAATATTTCCAAAGTCGCTTCTCCACGCCTCCATCCGGCGTAAGGGTAGGGTTCTAAATGTGAATTTTGGAGACCGTAACGGTCAAACGTTTCAGCTATAAATTCCGCGGCTTTTCGCTCTTCCGGTGTTCCCGGAAAACGAGAACCGAAATCGTCACACAACACAGTTAAATTATCCATCACCTCATTTGAGGTGTAAATATCACCCACCATTTGCCGGTCGATACTAAGATAGTGATTCTTATCACTCATGGCGTTCTTTTACCTTAACAAAAAAAAAGAACAATCCTATTCTTTTCTTTCAAAATCGCAGTCCTCTCTGACCCAGCATCCCGCGATTATCCTGGGCTATGAATTCTCTATCCGGCGTGCCGACAAGTACCCCGTCCTGAACCCAGTCTTCGTCACCATTGTATAAATTTTGAATTAATAATTTTTTCAAGCGCTCTAACTCATCCGCATATTGAGCATCTTGAGATAAATCAGTCGTTTCCCGAGGATCATTTTCAATGTCAAAGAACTGCACAATATTTCCCGTTGCGTAATATATGAGCTTGAATCGTCCAGCGCGAATCATCCGTGCGGCATATTCTCCTTCGAAATGTTCACCGTATAGGTATTCACGACGCTGATCGCTCCAGAGAGAATTACTGTCAACTGTTTTGGGTATGGGTAATCCACACATATCGAGCAAGGTTGGCATGATATCACCAAACTCAGCAATCCTATCATCCTTTGCATCGATGGGATAGCGCTTATCGCCCGCGGACGGAATAACAATGAGAGGTATTTTAGATGACATTTCTAAAAAGGGCGTCATAACCCAAAGCCCGTGCTCCCCTATCATGTGACCGTGATCGCTGGTAAATACTATTATCGTGTCATCCAGAATCCCCTCTTCTCGTAAGATACCGATTAACAACCTGATTTGATGGTCGATGTGCGTAAGAGTCGCATAAAATGCACGCCTTGCCTGGGCTTGCTCCTGCCAGGATGCATTGACAAGGGCGCCCAGATTTCGCGATCTGAGAGAATTGGGCAGACGTTCATCGTCCATAGACCAATTACCCGTGGTCGGCTTATCCATTTCAACATCCCGATATAGATCCAGATATGCTTGTAGCGGGGTAAGTGGTGGATGCGGGGCGGAAAAGGAAAGATACCAAAACCCCGGTTTGCCTGGATCACGTCGAGAGATAACAAGCGACATCTCGCGCACCGCCCAATTGATGGGATGACAATATTCAGGAAGATGCCAGGGGCGCGACAGAAAATCATTATGTGCCATTCCACCAGCATATTCCATCCCGGCGTATCCTTGAACAGCAAGAAAACGTTCATAATCGTCTGTTTTAATTCCAAACTGATGTCGTCCCTGTTCCTCTAAGAGCACATCATTAAATCCGATCCTATTGCGCTGTGGATACACATGTAACTTACCCACGCAATAAGCCTGATAACCACCATCTCTGAAACACTGCGCCATAGTCGGGGCATCGGGCATCGGTTGCTCCTCATTAAAGATTCTGTCGCCATGTGAGCGCGCCGACATCCCCGTCATTAACGAACGCCTTGCGGGTATGCAGGAAGGACATGCGGAATAGGCGTTAGTAAAAGTCACTCCATTGCGGCCGAGCTGCTCTAAAGTCGGCGCCATTACTACCGGATGCCCCGCTTGCGGTGTGAGAAGACCACTCCAGTGATCCGTGCATATCAGGAGAACATTCGGCTTTTTGGCCATAACCCGTTTGCAATTGGATTGTTCTGCCATGTCAATTGAATAAATTTTCGTTTCCTCGCATCGTTTTATTAGAGGAATAATATAATTACAAATAGAAGGATCAATTTAAACTAAAGTTCGATTACCTTCATTACTTAATATCCCTTTTCAATTTTAATAGAGTATTTGGTTATTAATTAAAATATTGTAGATCACGTCGCCGAATGTCAGATTTATCACTCAGAAACAGAGAACACTTAAGCATTAATTGATACAAGCTATGGAAAAACGTGCATTTGGAAATACCGGTTTAGAAGTTACACCACTGGGATTCGGGGGCGCGCCTATCGGCATGCTCGATACGGAGGAGTCAAGAACAGACAAAATCCTTAACCTTCTCCTCGATTCCGGTGTCAACCTTATTGACACTGCTGCCTCCTACCACGGTTCTGAAGAAATGATCGGTAAAACCATTGGGCATCGTCGTGATGAGTTTATTCTCGTCAGTAAATGCGGGGGAAAGTTTGACGAATTTGATGATCCCGCTTGGTCTCCCTCCATCATCACTAAAACCATCGACCGCTCTTTGCAACGCCTGAAAACAGATCGCTTGGATGTCATGCTCCTACACACCTGCGATTTAGAGACTTTAAAAAAAGGGGATGCCCTCGCTGCACTGGTCAAAGCTCGCGATGCGGGTAAAATTAGATTTCCCGGTTATTCCGGAGACAATGAAACCGTCGCCTATGCGGCGACACTTGATGATGTAAAAGTCATTCAAACTTCCATAAACATCACGGATCAGGTTAATATTGATGGTCTATTGCCGGGTGCGAGAGAGAATAATATTGGCGTTATGGTAAAACGCCCCATAGCGAATGCAGCTTGGAAAACATTGAGTGACCAACCGGGGATGTATAAAGATTACGCAAAAACCTACACCGAGCGCCTACAGAAGATGAACCTCAACCCCGCTGACCTCGGCTATGATGGACCACCCGAATCAGTATGGCCGGAAATTGCTCTTCGCTTTACGATCAGCCAACCGGGTGTTCATGTCGCCATTATCGGTACCACAAACCCCGATAACGCCCGCACGAACATCGCAGTCGCCGAAAAAGGTCCTCTCCCTGACGAAATCGTAACAAAAATTCGTGACGCTTTTAAAAGCGCGAACTCCGATGGCTCATGGATGGCCCAGGGGTGAATGGATGGGATAATGACTCAGGTAGTTAAAGGTGAATTGCCTTTACGTATTTCCGCTTCCACGCATAACCGCTTATCCTCTTTATCCCTGCCGCACAAATTTCTGTAACTGCCCGTCTACTTGCACCTGGCCGACGTATAGGTCACTGTGTGAATCCGTCCAAATACCGTGAGGACAGGCTTTAAATTCACCCGGCTTGTCACTCTTTTTTGCACCGCCCCATTGGCTGAGTAGTTGGCGGTCTAAGGTATAAACATTTACCTGTTGTTGCAATTCAGCGAGATAGAGAATGTCCTCATTAGGATCAAAATAAATCGTGTCCGGTTGCAGTAGTCCCGTCCACTCGCTCAAAAAGTTTCCGTCTGTATCGAATATTTGAATACGATTATTTTCACGATCACAGATCCATACACGGTCGTCTTTGTCTAAACGGACACTATGTGAAAGATTAAATTGACCGGGTCCATCTCCCGCCTCGCCCCAGGAAAGTAAATGTTCACCGTCGGCAGAGTACTTGTGCACACGGTGATTGCCGTACCCATCAGAAATAAATAATTCCCCGGTTGAAGCTATAGCCAGGTCGGTTGGTAAATTGAAGGGATCTCCATCTTTCTCTCCAGGTGTACCGGGTGTACCGATGGTCATTTTTAGCTCACCCCTATTATTAAACTTAAAAATACAGTGATTATCTCGCTCGATACAGTAGACATTGTCTTCGCCATCGATATAAATACCATGCGCATCTATTAATACATCCTCACCCCATGAGTCGATGAATTCACCTTCACGGTTAAATATGACCAGTGGATGTTCACTCCGAGAATAGACAAACACACGGTCCTGAGAATCACAGGCCACGGCTGGTATCCAACCCCATTTCCATCCATCGGGTAATTTACCCCACCCTTCTACTACTTCATATGTATATTTACCTGATCCAAAAGCCATGTTCTTAATCTCATTTTTTATTTAATTTAATTCATTTAGATCATTTACCGGTCAAATGAAATTAATCCATTACGCGTTGCAACCGCATCACCTGTTGAGCGTGATCAGAGAGATTATTCCAGAGATCGCGCGGAAAGTTTTTCTCTGTATTCGCGTGCAGCCATTGGTTAAATAACCAGGGACGACTGAATCCCATGGATAGTTCATCGCGCGAGTGATCTGAAACATTAGGTGTTCCACGGTGAAAAACCCGAGGATCACAAAGCCAGACGGATCCGCGTTTCACATTGAGACGAACAGGATAGTACCTGCCCTTGCGATCCGGACCCTCCCCAAATATATTGTCGTACCACTTCCCTCTTCGCCCGTTGATTTTAAACTCTTCTACCAACTGATCAACATTATACCCTGTTGCCACGCTCATCGCTGATCCTTTCTCCATAATTTTTTAATTCATCCAGTTATTCGTTAGTTCGTTGCCAACGTAAAACCTGGCGGGCATGATCGGATAAACTGTCCCAGAGATCCTGTGGTAAATTTATCTTCATTTCTTCTTGCTGCCAGTGGTTATTAAACCAGGGGCGATTGAAAGACATACATAGTTCATCGCGCGTGTGATCCGACTTGTTCGGTGTTCCCCGATGAAAGGCGCGGCCGTCTTGCATCCATAGTGATCCTTTTTTTAAATTTAAACGCACCGGAAAGTAACGACCTATATGCTCCAGGCCGCTCCCGAATACGTTGTCAAACCACTTGTTCTTACGACCGTTAACCTCCTTTTCGCATAATGCCGTATCGGCTATATATTGTGTCGAAGGGATAACTTCAAAACTGCCATTATCTTCAAAAGTGTCCACAAGTGGAAATTTAACACCAATATTATAAGCGGGAGTCATCAGATCGGGAAATAGCAACGGAGTATCGCGATGCCATTGCTGGTAATCGACACCGGGAAATGGAGTGTTCGAATCAAACTCGGCCCACACGTAATCCTGTCCGAGCGCATTTTCAAGAAGTTGTACTACTGCCGGGTGTTCAAAAATATCTGGATCGACGAAGGGCTTTATAAAGGGGACATTAAAATTGTAACGTTTTTCTTTTAGATCAGGGTCTCGTTTTTTGATCTCCCCATCACGGTAATGGATCCAAGCCTCACGTATGCGGTCAATGGTAGCGAGTGGAATCAAGTCTTCGAAAATGGTGAATCCATTAATTTTCCATTCCTCTAAATGCTGATCGATATCGTATTGAATTTCCGTTTCCATTATCCTTAACTTTTATTTTCTCTTTTATTAATTCACGCTAACTATAGGTTATTTTATACTCTTCCCCAAGTAAATACATAACGTTTATCGTCCCACAGTTTAATTTAAAACCACGGGTAAGGTTAAAAGCATGCGCAATGACAAATTCCGGCGCCATTGACACTGGAAGTTGTCTTCCTCTAAACCCAAATTAGGAAATCGGTTTAAGACGGAGCTGATCGCGATTTTAGCGTCAAGACGCGCGAGGGGCGTTTCGATGCAGAGTTTCACTTTCCCGTTAAAATAATTTCTCCACTCCAATTTTTAGGTAAATCTTTACCATTCGATAGGTCCTCAATCTGCTTGAGAATAAATCCAGAAGGACCATCACCTTCCGGCCGAATGTCTATCGTTTTTTGAAAGCAGTTTTTCGCTTCATCAAACTTTCTCTGAGAAAAAAAGGTAAGCCCTTCGGAATAAATCGTCTGCCACTCAGGGTCTGGCTCCGTTCCATTCTTTTCACCCAGTATTTCAAATACCTCAACTGCCTTTTCTTTTCCCACGAGAAGAAATCGTCCCATCAATCTCATTTTATAAAGATCCGATATTTGGCGCGCAGTAGTCTCAGACACCACAATGTCAGTCCCCGTATATTTATTCAGTCCCTCTAGCCGCGAGGCCAGGTTAACCTCATCGCCAATGACCGTATAATCAAATCGTAAATCTGAACCCAGGTTTCCCGCCAGACAACTGCCGCTGCTTATACCGATTCGTGTTCGTAAGGGATGCCCGTATACTTTTTTATCCCGCGTTGACTCTATCATACCCAATGCGGCTTTGACCGCATGCTTCGCCTGCTGCGAATCTTCTATCGGAGCTCCCCACACCGCAAATACCGCATCCCCGATATATTTAAGAATGGTGCCGTTTTCTTGCAAAACATGATTACTCGTCAGACTAAAATAGATGTTAAGTATTTCGGAAATCTCACTGGGATTGGAACTGTCTGACAGCGTGGTAAATCCTTCCAGATCGGTAAACAATATCGTCACTTCCTTAAGTTCTCCACCCGGGGCATAATCAATATCACTCTCCGCTACCTGCTGAGCCATGACTGGTGAAAGATAGGCGGAAAATGCTTTTTTAAGTCTCAGCTTTCTTCTTGTTTCCTGGTAGTATTTTGTCCCAACTGCCCAGACATAGGCGCTCATCGTCTGAACGCCAGCGGGAACCAACCAGCTGTAAAAAGTAAAGGTTTGCCAACTCAACACTATAGATGAAACCGCGACACCAACCCCTAATAGAATGGTGACTATGATGCCCACCCTTGGAGTCAGTAAAACTAACAATAAACTGATTAAGATCCCATACACGGCGACGATCGCAGATTCCGATCCGCGGTTTAGACGCTTCAACCAATTACCCTCTAATAGATTGACTAAGCTGTTAGCATGAATCTCTATTCCATTGGCAGGGGGAAACCCCAAAAGAGAATAAGGGGTGAAAAACGTGTCTTTGGCAGTACCGGTAAAACCGGTAATATATCTTGAGCCGATAAAAACAATTTTGTCTTTAAAGAGACCCCTACTTTCAGGCGCATCTAAGTAGGCCTTATGAAAACTGATCGAGGGGAATGAATCGGGGGGTCCTAAATAATTTATCCATCGCTCACTCAATCGATTTTCAATGCGTTCATCTATACTGGGATCCAGAATTGCAGCTGCTTTCCATGTCGCTGACTCGAAATCGGGCGTACCGGTTAAAATTAGACGGGGATTGACCGCATGCATTTGCAGCACACCCCAGGCGCGTGTCGCCCGCCGGAAACTGGCTTCGGGTGGAATAATTATTTCCTGACTCGTTAAGGATTCTCTTCTCTGGGTTAAGCTTCCGGCAAGAACAACAGATCCATTTTTCTTAATAGCATCAGCGAGCGCTGCGTCGCTCTCAGGATTAGAACTTACCATTTCAAAGATAATGTCGTAAAATACAAGTCGCGCGCCCTGTTCGGTAATCTTATTAAGTAACTCCGCATGCAAGCGCCGGTCCCAGGTTCTATCATAGGGCTGTTCAAGTTCGTGATGAGATTGTTCATCCATATAAATAAGAACTACATCATCAGGTGCTACCTGGTTTTGAAAGAGGTATAAATAATCATAGCTTAAATATCTTAACTTATTGCCAAGAGGTAGATGAATAAAAAGCAATCCAACGCCCGCAACCAGAACCGAACCCCAGACATATTTAGCCCATCGATTTTTGAAAGTATTCATCTCCTCTAATGGGCTTTCTACAGATTCAAATCGAACTTAAGCCAGAAAGCGACTTCGCGTGGAAATTCCAAAAATGTATTTAGAGGATTGAGCCGATAATTCTCATCCGTTAAATTCACGGCTCCGGCGGTTAATTGCCAACGTTGGCCGGGTGCTCGATACCCAAAAAAAGCATCAATCTGGAAAAAGTCATCATCACCAAAGTCTGGTAAAAACCCCCGATTATCCTGATTCACCCATCTTCCCTCTGCCTTTGCGTGCCAGCCTGAGGGATGATTTATGATCGCGAAAAGATTTAGCTGATGTAAGGTAGAGCGAAAATTAAAATTTGCGTCGGGAATAGTTTCAAAAATCTGGTCAAGATCAGATCGCGTGTATTCATAACGCACACCCAATGACCACATTTCCCCGAGGAGATGGTTTAAGGCAACGGTAAGATTATCCTCCTCGTAATTGAGAACTTCGCGTATTACTCCCGGCCTGAAGAAAGTGCTGCCCGTATCATTGAAAACACCATCAAAACGCTCAACATTAGCTTCGCGTATGGTGGCATGAAGATCGAGGTAAGTTTTCGCATCAATATTAAGCGTGACCCCTAAACCGGCGACTTCAAATTCGGACGCGGGGACCGCACCGACTGCGGATTCCGAAATAAGAGAGCGAAATCCCTGGGTGAAACCAGATATCTGGCTGGGCTCGAGGCGTACACTTTGATCAAAACTAAATCCTCCGAGAGATTGGCTATAAGCAGCGCGTATGCTTATTTGATCATTTACGTCCCAGTTCATGCCGACTTTAGGTGAAACCTGGTCATCCTCCAATTGCCCACTGCTAATAGGCGAAGTTAAAAGATTTAAAGGATAATCTATGCTATCGTAGGAGACTCCGGCCGTTACTGTTAAATTATCTAACACCTCCCAGAGTGAGTATAAATATAAATTTACCCGGTTGAAACCTTCCTTAAATATAAAATCCGCGGGCGGATCGTCAAAGAAGGGTTCCTGAATGGGTGTAATCCCAGTGAGCCGATTCTGGACTTCGAAATCCCCATCCTGGTAGCGCAGTCCACCTATAAAAGTCCATGTGTCGAACTGGAATATCTGGGTTATTTCTGCTGAGTATATCTCCAATTCGTTGCGATAAAATAAATCCATATCGGCTGATGGAAATACAGCTCTCTCTCCTGCTGCATCAGTGCTGAGAATGAGTTGAGGAACTTGGAGGTCACGATTTACTAGCTCATCCGTAAGTCGTCCAAAAAGAAACAAGGTGTCGATTCCCGGAGACCACCGGTGGTGATACCCCGCAAAGACAAGCGGAATTTGTTCTTCTTCGAAATGAAAATCCGGTCGGAGTTGAGAATTGTCCCAAATCTGAGAAACATCGCCCCCATCAAAATCTTGAAATTTCAATTGTAGAAACACGGTTCCCTGCGCTGTCAATTGATGCTTGAGCTGAGTAAAAACCTCAACGCGATCGAATTCATTATTCAGGCGATACCCGTCAAATGTATGATAGTCAAAATCTACCGCGTAACTGGTATCCCCAAAGAGTCCGTATTGAGTAATAAGCTGGCGAAATTCTCCATGACTTTGATACGTGCTGTGCGCGTTTAAACCTAAACGCTGTCTCTCAAATAGAGGTGTGTATTCCTGCTGAGATACATATTGAGAAAGTGTTCCCGCGCTAGCTGGGGAGAGGAGATTAGCTAAAAGTAATTCATTAGCCCACGGTGTTTCGAACCGGAGTTGAAATCTTCGAGGATCGCGCAGCGCATCGTAACTGTTCGCAAGAAAAAGATGGGCCGAGTAATTAGTATAATCATTCTGCACCGCGCGGTGAGCTTCGCGGATACTAATTTCTCTCATCCCTACATTATTGTAGATCGCGGCGAGATTAGCGCTGCGGACGGCCTGATCCTGGTCGAGAAGAAATTTAGATCGATAGAGCCTTCGGTTTTCGTTGAGGGCCATAGATCTTTTCAAGTCAGTGACGGCAACATTGTAACGATTTATCTTTTGATTCAGAAGCGCGGAAAAAAACCAGGGCGTCGGATCACTGGGGTCGAGCATTTCGGCCAGCGTTAATTCATTTGCTGCAAAAGAGAATTCTTTGGCATCGGAAAATGCTTTAGCAAGATAGCTCCGTAATAACGACCTGTTTGGCTCGATTGCCGATGCGACCTGCAGATTCTGCATCCCACCATCGAGATCATTGTCACGTATCTGGGTGAGCCCTCTACCCAACCAGGCGTTGGCCAATGCGCCATCAATGATTATGGCTTGCTCAAATTTGTCACGCGCTTTAACAAGCTGATTGTCTCCCGCGAAAATAAATCCTTGCAGGGCGAGGTTTTGAGCGTTTTCCGGCGCTAATTTTAGACCCAAGTCCAGGGACTCTTTGACCGCATCTGATCGGCCAAAGCTGAATTCCAACTCTGCTACTCTCCCCCAGCCAAAACCAAATTCAGGTGAAAGCTCCACTGCCTTTCGAGCGGCTTTCAAAGCAAGCTCTAATTCACCTTCAGCCTGCAGGAGATAGGACCGTGCCAGCCAATGAGAAGTCGATTGTGGCTCGGCATAGGTATTAGGTAGTGGCTCTTTCACCGCGGTGATTAATTCTTTAAGAGCCAGGGTGAGCGGGTGATCACTTCTTACTTCCGCTATGAGTTCTTCCGCTTTATTAACCTGCCCCGTCGCGAGGTAAAGCCCGGCCGCGTAAATGCGACTTGCTTCGCTTTCGGGTTTAGCACCCATCCCGAGATAACGAGACAGCGCTTCCAGTATATTACCTTTACGGTAGGATTCTATCGATGCCGCGAACGTGTTAATTTCATTCTGTGAGAATGAAATTTCATCGACGTCAACAACTGCGGGGTAATAGAGACACCATTGAATGATGTTAACCGCATTAATTACTGCAGTTTTTATCGGTGGTGACCCCGATTTTACTGTACCCTGCTCTCCACTTACGAGAGCGATTGATCCTTGTGCATTGGATAAGTCAACTTCACCATCAAAAAGTGTCATCACCGTGTTCTCTTCCGAATCCAGATGAAGTTCAAATTCAGTACCTTTAATCGCACCGGTGGTGGTGGGGGTGCCAAATTCATATTCGTCAGGTTGATTGCGACTGAAAAAATAGAGGGCTCCTTTTCGTAAATCTATGCCGGGTTTTCCCGTTGTCTTTTTCGGCGGTTTTAACGTGATCGTCGTGAGTTCATTTATCCGCATGACACTCTCATTGGGTAGTTGAATCGTCGCCCGGCTGAACTCACCGGTCCTTACTCTGTCTCCATAGTTGAGATTCTGACCCACTTGCGCATTTATCCAGGGCCCTTCCTTGACCGCAAAATCAACCTGATTTTCAATCGATACGATGACACTGTTTTCTTTTTCTCCGAAGACGAAGAAAGGAAATAATCCCATGAGCATGGAAACAATTAATATATTTCTCATCCTATTTATTGAGCATCGTTGCCGACAACAACGTCGATCTATTGAACATCTTCATTTAGAAAATTAAGCATACGCCCTTTATATTCGACTCGGAACATTTTCACCGCTACACTCAAACCATATTTTAATTAATTATCTACTATATCTATAAAATTTGCGATGGAATAATATTTTATTTTCACATTATGCGCCAACTACCGCTATTTCTATTAGCATTTTTTTTGCTTATCGCCTTTGTATTTACAGATGCTCAAGAAGTCTGGACATGGAGAAATCCTCTCCCAAAAGGTGAAAACCTTTCCGGGATCGCTTATGGAAATGATACTTTTGTTGCCGTTGGCAATGCCGGTACTATATTAACTTCTGCCGACGGGCAAAATTGGGAAGAACAAATAACTCCTGTCACTGGTAACCGGGGTGCATCATTAAAAGCTGTTGCCTTTGGAAATGGTTTTTTTGCTGCCGTGGGTATTGAAGGGACTATTCTATTCTCTCGAAATGGAAAAGACTGGGGCATCCAAACTTCCGGGACGAGAATTCAATTAAACGGTATTAGTTTTGGTAACGGCCGGTTTGTCGCCGTCGGAAGTCGAGGTATAATTTTATCTTCCACTGATGCACAAAATTGGGATTTAAGCATTGTTACCAATGCCAGTCATGAATATTATGATGTTACTTTCGGCAACGGTAATTATGTCGCCGTCGGCAGGGATGGTGTTATTATATCTTCAACCGATGGTGACAATTGGGTTCCACAAGAATCGGGGACAACGAACTGGCTTCGGGGAATAACTTTCGGCAATGGAAGTTTTCTTGCTGTAGGTGAGAACGGGACGATTATAAGTTCAGGAAATGCGGTCAACTGGGCAGCCCAAGGTTCGGGTACGGCACTTTCATTAAATGATGTCGCCTTTAATAATGGAACTTTTGTTGCCGTGGGCGGTGGTGGCACGCTCTTAAGCCAGGCCGTTATCTTAACCTCTGCTTCTTTTCAATTCTGGGAACCTCAAGATATAGCGGATGTGGGCTCTTTAGAAAGTGTGACTTTCAGCAACAATTCCTTTGTCTCCATTGGTATTGGGGGTAGAATTATCACGTCACCGGACAACACTCAATGGACGGATCAACTCAGGGGACCAACTGCTTGGTTATTGGGCTCAAAATATTTAAACAACAGATTTTATTCCGTTGGACTTTCCGGAACACTCTTAGCGTCGGCAAATGGTAGGACATGGACTGCTCTGGATTCTGGGATTTCTGGATCATTGTCTGATCTTGCACTGGGCAATGGCAGGTTTGTCGCCATAGGGGGTAGCGGCAATGTAACAACTTCAGCTAATGGAGTGGAGTGGACTGCAGGTAACACAGGGACCAATGCAAACTTAAATAGTATCGCTTTCGGAAATCAAATTTTTGTCGCCGTCGGTAATGGGTCCATCATCCAGACCTCATTGAATGGAGTAGATTGGATGACAGTACAAGCGGCAAACAGCCCCAGCAGCCTCGAAGGTGTTTTCTTTGGTAATGGGCGCTTCGTTGCGGTGGGTCGCGGTAATCTCGCTACGGGAAGCACAAAACGCTCTATTATGACTTCTACCGATGGCATCAATTGGACTGAACATGATCACAATGGAAATGGTCTAAATGATGTTACCTTCGCGAAGGGAATATTTGTTGCCGTAGGAGATAACGGGAATGTTCAAGTTTCATCGGACGGCATGAATTGGAATACATTTCTAGCTGGTACTGCTAGCTACCAGGGAGTAAGCTTTGGCAAAGGCTTATTTACCGCTGTCGGTGCTGCCGGGACAATAGCAACTTCTCCTAATGGAATGAACTGGATTGAAAGGAATCCCGGAACCCTAAAGGTATTATTTGATGTCGCGTTTGGTACGGATGTCTTTGTCACGGTTGGTAATTCCGGAACAATCTTAACTTCCGGTGAGATTCATCCTCCTCTTTCCGTAAGAGCGAGCAGGGGCCAGGCTACCGATCGCATTCGCGTTGCCTGGCAAGAAGTTAGTAATGCCTCACGCTATAATGTATTTCGCAATACGGAAAATGACAGGAGCAATGCCCTCCTCATTCAACAAGACATTACTACACCTTTCTACGATGACTTTACAGCTGAAGCAGGAGTGGTTTTTAATTACTGGGTCAAGGCTGTAAATCAAAATGAAACCAGTGATTTCAGCATTGTTGCGCGTGGTTACCGACGTATATTTTCTAACCGAATTACCAGCTGGGGAAAAAATGATAATGGACAAACGAACATTACACCTGATTTATCCCAGCTCACCGCAGCTTCCAGTGGAATAGGTTTTAATCTCGGGTTAAATCCTGATGGAACAGTGACGGCCTGGGGGAGAAATGATCGTGGCCAGGCTTCAGTACCACCAGGTTTATCTGATGTCATCGCTGTCGCGGCTGGTTTCTTTCATAGTTTAGCTTTAAAATCAGATGGCACCGTCGTAGCCTGGGGATTAAATAGTGCCGGTCAGGCGACACCGCCCCCTGATCTTACCGGTGTCGTCGCGATTGCGGGTGGTGGTGTCCACAGTCTCGCTTTAAAATCAGATGGAAGCGTTGTCGCCTGGGGCAATAATAGAGTGGGACAAATGGATATTCCGGAAGATCTTCAAAATGTTGAATCTATTGCAACGGGTGCTATACACAATCTGGCTATTAAATCAGATGGTACCGTCGTAGCCTGGGGTGATAATAGATTTGGCCAGATTGATGTGCCTGCTGGTTTAAGTGATGTGATCGCTGTCACTGCCGGTGCACAGCACAGTCTCGCGGTAAAATCAGATGGGACCATCATCGCCTGGGGTGATAATAGTTTAGGGCAACTGAATGTTCCTGATATTGCATCAGGATCTGTAATTTCAACCGCGAATGCAAAAGGTAATATCAGTTCACAGTTTAACGCCGGTTCGGTCACCTCCATAGCCTCTGGTCTCTTCCATAACATTATATCACTCGCAGATGGAACAGTTGTCGCCTGGGGTAATAATGCAGATGGTCAAACAGAAATACCGGAAGCACTTTCAGGTGTCACTGAAGTCGTCGCGGGAGCAGATCATAATCTGGCCTTGCTCGGAACAGGGATTCCTTTGATATCCACGGTTGGGCCTGGGCTGCTTGAATTGGATCCAGGGTCTACAGCTGAATTTACAGTCGTCGTCGAAGGACAGGAACCGTTGAGTTTCCAATGGCGAAAAGATGGACAGATTATTGAGGGAGCTGCAAGTAATGCTCTCAATATTAACAACGTTCAAAGTACGGACGCTGGCAGCTATACCGTGGAAATCAGTAACACCATCGGAACTGCCTTCAGTTCTATCCTCACCTTGGTCGTTGATGGATCGAGTGGCCCGAAAGTTATCAGTCAACCAAAAAGCCAAAGAGTGGATTCCGATACGGTGGTTGAATTATTCGTAGAAACGGAGGGAGATGGCAGTAATTATAGTTGGTTTATGGGAGAGCGAGGTGATTCCTCGAATCCTATTTCAGACGGCGGTGGCAATACAATCTTGTCGACTGGAACCCAGAGCACATTATTGACAAGCCCTCAAAGCAGCACGAATTTTTATTGGGTTCGGATCACAGGAGCGGAAGGTATAACTGACAGCGTTACTGCTATTGTTACAGTTAAGGGTGAGATCACAGTTGTTCCCGATGAGGTAGCACTGGATGGGAGCGGTACGGTTGTCGGTTTTAACATCGTGCATTCCAATGGGAATGTCTTCGATCAGATACTTCTTGAAGGTCCTTTAGTTACAATGCGAGCCGATCCGGGCCAGATAACTCGCGCGTCCTTTATGGATGAAGATGATGATATCGTTCAGGTGGAATATTCCGGTGAAGGCACACTGACTATAATTCTCGATGCTGACACCTTTGAAGGACCAGCGCCGCCCCGAAAATATAATCAGCCTGATGTTAATTATGTTAAGGGACGCCCAAGGATTCTAATTGATGGAGCTGACGAAAGCACTTTCTTCAGCATATTTTCCG
>Ga0114999_10003270_pt1 | contig 20455 bp, 18 predicted proteins | sample ArcticOcean_MG_C_3_FD_89820 | JGI IMG/M metagenome (GOLD analysis project Ga0114999, IMG submission 89820) | Marine microbial communities from western Arctic Ocean - ArcticOcean_MG_CB8_126 | ecosystem: Environmental > Aquatic > Marine > Oceanic | place: Arctic Ocean: Canada Basin | collected...
CTGGGCCAACTTCGGCATCTTCTTCTCGTGTCGCTCCATGAACTTCTCTTGCAGATGCTCGGCAGCTTCCAGGTCCGGCGAATTGAAGATCCCCCGGATCTCCGCTGCGATCGGCCCCCGCTTGTCCTGTGCGGTCACGTACTGTCCAGCATTCTGCTGAAGGTGAAACTGGCAGCGCTGCCACGGTACGCTCGGGAACACCGCCTTGCGGGCCGCTTTCAACCCCTCATGGGCGTCACTGACGATCAACTCCAGACCGTGCAGACCCCGATCCTTCAGACTGGCGAGGAACTTGCGCCAGTGCACTTCGGCCTCCGACAGTGACACGGCGCATCCGAGCACATCCCGATGACCTTCCTCGTCTACACCGCAAGCCAGTAAAGTCACGGCATCCAGCACCTGCCCGCCCTGTCGCACCTTCTGATATTGAGCGTCCAGCAGGATGTACCGATAACGCCCTAGCAGCCGCTCTCGCCAGGCAACAAGGTGAGGCGGATCTGACCCCACGTCGCTGCGGCAGGCCGAGTAACAATCGCTTGTCCGACGCATTGAAGCGCCCGATAATCGAGATTATCGCGTCGCGATATGCGGACTTTGGGCCGACCTTCGCGAACGAGAAGTTGCGAGCGGAACACGACATCGAGGTGTCTACCGAATCGGTGCGCGTGCTAATGACGCAGGCCATTGTGCGCAAACGTTGGTGTCCCGTAAGCTCGGAAGATCACATGCTCGGAGTTGAGTCCCTTGTCCGCACGCTTCGTTCTCGATGTATTTTCCGACTATATCTGCCCGTGGTGCTATCTCGGCACGGCGAGCGTCGCGCGCTTGCGCCAGGAACACGACCTGACCATACGCTGGGTGCATTATCCCCTGCATCCAGACACGCCGGCCAACGGCATCGCGTTCAAAGACCGGTACGGTCAACGCTCCAAAGATCAGATTGAGTCCCAGCGCGCGGCTGGCGAGGAGTTGCGTCGCCTGCTGGACGACGCCGGGTTACCTCAGGGCAAACGCACACACCTCTACAACTCTCGATTGGCCCAAGAGCTCAGCGCCTGGGGCGCAACAATCGACGCTGGCGATGCCCTGCACGACGCGTTGTTCGCCGCTTACTTCGTCGACAATCTCAATCTCTCGGACCGGGATGTCCTTTGCGCGGTCGCCAAGCGTGTCGGCTTGCCGGCAGAGGAAGCGCGCACAGTACTGGACGAACGGCGTTTCCGAGTCCAGGTGGATGACGACTGGAACCGGGCTTACACCATCGGCGTCACTGGCGTTCCCGCGTTCTGGGCAAAAGATCTCTTTCTCATCGGCTGCCAGCCAGACGACGTGCTGGACCGTTTTGTCAGCAACATGAAGGCCGCCTGACCGATTCGGATCTTCTGATCGAAGAAGGTGGCGCTCTGGCGGTTCCAGGGCTCTTCACCAACCACCAACCTAAATCCGTTCGGATGGATGATTAGGCGAGCGCGTCCCAGGGGCCCCTTATCGCGACGGTGATGCCGGGCACCTGCACATTCGCGTACAGGGTTTCGCCATCAGGCGAAAAGGCGACGCCCGCCCATTCCGAACCGCGATAGTCGGCAGGTTCGATCGACTTTCCGGCGGGGGACGCCGTGAGCGCAACGTCGTTTTCGGCGATCGTAGCAATAGAGCCGTTGCGGCCGATCACAAAGAGTCGCGTGCCACGCACGATCGACTTGCCCGTCTCATCCATGCCGGGCTTTTCTTCACACCCAACAATCAAACCCGCCTTGCTGACCGTAACGTTGTCAATCTCGTGGGCCTGATCGGTCGACGTTGAGACAAAGAGCGCCTTTAACGTGCGCTGGTCGATGTCATAGGCCCAGACCGTGCCATCCATATTTGCGCCACCGGCGGTATCGGTGAAGTAGATGACGCCTTCACTGTGATAGCACCCCTCGAGTCGGGCAAAGGCTGCGGCCCCAAGCGTCTGACCCTGCAGGAAGGGGCCCGAACGACCGCTCCCAACGATCTGCGGACCGCCCTCGCGACCCGTAAATTGCTCAGGATCCTGATCTGGATCGGCGATCGTTACCCATTCGATGTCGAACGTCTCACCCTGCCTGGCAAACGCGAGGTCAGCCGCTTGCTTGCCGCGCACCTTCAGCATTTGTAGCTCCCCACCCTTTTCGAGAGAGCCGATGGTGCCCCTGCGATCTGTTGGCAACATTCGGTAGAAGCCGGAGCTCATCATGCGACCGCTTGCGAAGATCGCGTTGTCTTCCGTCTCATAGACGTTGCCGTCAGTGCCGATCGCCGTCGCCTCATGCTTCATCAGGCCAAGATCCTTGATGGGTCTTGCACTTGCCCGCGCAAGGTGCGGAGCGGGCACCTCAAACACATAGCCGTGATCCTGCATGAAGCCAACCTCAGGCGCGCCCCAGCGGGTGCCCCGCAAGACGATCTCTTCGCACGTCAGCCAGCTTCCCCAGGGCGTCGGTCCGCCCGCGCAGTTGCCAAGGGTGCCCGTTAACAACGGTTGTGATTCCTGGTACACGCCGCCTTTGAGAACGACCGCAGTGACGCCACCACAAGCGCCCGCGAAGCCGTCAGGAAAGTGTTCGTGTGCCCCCGTGGCCACGACGAGAGAATCGTACGTAGGCACATCGGCAGCACCAAAGCGCGCGCCAAAGAACTGCTCGTGATTACGCAGCAGCAACGTCTCCCCGGGGCGGGATGCCGTGCTGACACACATGCCATCGTGGCGCCCGGGCGTCGCTGAGCCATCGACCATCGGGTCGCCGGTCCAACTGAAGGACCGGTACGTGAACCCCGGTGGCAGCTTTAGAAGCGGCAGTCCGGTCGTCTCGTCATTGACAGGCCGCAGTGCCGCCCCCGAAACCGGGCTCGCTCCACGCACTGATATCGGCAAAGTGATTGCAAATGCGGCGCTTGCCCGCATCAATCCACGACGTGTAATCACATCTCACTCCTTGTTGGTTAGCATCGACAGTGGGTCTCTTTGATCATGCAGTTCGCGTCCGATCTGCATTTTGCCGCTGGGGGTGCGCTTCATTCGTCCGCATAATGCGGCTCACGCTTGGCCCGGAACGCGGCAACACCTTCGCTCATATCATTCGTCGCTGAGATGAGTATCTGCTGACGATCCTCCATAGCGATCACAGATTCAAGGCTTTGCGCATCAACGCTCATATTAAGGCACTCCTTGGTGAGTCTGACCCCGATCGGCGAGTTGCGCAGGATCGATGCCGCCATGGCTTCACCCCGGCCGGCCAGTTCGTCGCGCGCCACGACGTCCGACACCAGCCCGCATCTAAGCGCCCGGTCGGCATCGACGAAGTCGCCGGTCAGCAGCAGTTCATACGCTAGCGAGCTTCCCGCTAGTCGAGGCAGAAAATAGCTCACGCCAACATCGCAGGCGGACAGGCCGATCCGAATGAAGGCGGCATTCATACGAATACCCTCTGCGGCGATTCGGATGTCCGACGCGAGCGCAAGCCCAAAGCCGCCGCCACTCGCTACGCCGTTGATGAGAGAAATGATGACCTGGGGCGCGCGACGCATCCGCAGCATGATCTCACTCACCCGCCGTTGCACGCGCATTCCCGCAACGGGCCCGGCCCCGGGCTCATCGGATCTGTCCTCCTTCAGATCGAGGCCTGAACAGAAGCCGCGCCCGGCACCGGTTAGCAGCACCACACGCACTTCGTGCCGGGTGTAAAGGCGTCCGAAGTAGTGCTGCAATTCCAGCATCATCGTTCGACTCATGGCGTTCAGCGACTCGGGCCGATTGAGCGTCACCCGATCAACGCCCGGCGTCGAGTCGATGGTCAGCGTGTCGTAGCTGCCGTCCGGATTGACGCGGGGCTCGTAGAATTCGCTCATTCGGGTCTCCTCTAAATTGGTTATTCTCATTTTCTGGTCACAGACTCTGTCATTGTCTCGTCACAGACGCTCTCATTATCCGGTCACAGACGCTTGGCTGTCTCTTGCTTCGTAGGCGTCAGACAGACATCAAGCGGTTCCCACCCGGGTCCCCTTGCGCACATTCTCCGCGGACGCCCGGAACAGCCCAGGCAAGATCCCAGGACAGCACAAGCAGACGGCGTGAGGGTGCAGTATTCTGACAGAGTTCTCCGGCAGATCCTCTGAACGCACGCGACCCAGGAATTGTCAGCATGACAATTTTGAGACAAAAACGAGCGGGAGCGCACGCGCAATGAGCGAGATGCACGACACCCAACTCAAAACCTTCCGCCTGCTACTGACCCTTGCCCTTCACTGCGGCCACACAGCAGTTGCAGCCACCGAATCCAACCGCCTGATCGATCACGTCGATGCGAACCACGACGGCATGATCTCATCGGCGGAACAACATGAGGCGCCATCAGCGCTCCGCCGGCTGGACGTTGACCAGGACGGCCGCCTTTCGCAGCCTGAATGGGGCCTGGTCCGGGAAACGCCACCAACCAGCACACGCGAGCCATCGTCAATCACCATCGGAACTGGCAGAGGCGGATGGCTCCGCCAGCATTGCATCCCTGCCCGCGTTTGCAGCGCTCGCCTACGCCGGGGACTCGCTCAAGGACCCCGATCTCGACGGCCTGCTGTTTGTGAAGTTTACGGTTGATGCGGTGACGAGCGAGGCCCCCGACGTCTATTTCATCAATACGCGCAGCCATCCGACCCACGTCGGTTTCGCACGCAGCATCGGCCTTTTCACGTATGCGCGCGGCATGGGCCGCGCGGACGGCGTCATCGTGTACCGACCACAACTGCGCGCACCGAGCGGCGAAACCGGTCTTTTCACCTTCGAGTTCGATCCACCGCGACGGCGCGAGGCCCGGACCGTCAAACGCGTATTCAGCCTGCTGACCCGGCAGATGCCCCTCCTCGACCAGCTTACCGGATTGCATCCCCGGCAGCCTGCGCTCGCGAGCCTGCTGCAGGGGCTCGCGGCAGCCGGCGCATTCGATCTGCCGGTCTACACGGACGCTGACCTGTTTGACGTGCCTTTGCAGTTTCTTGCCCTGCAGCAAGGCAACACGACAGGCCGACTGGTCCTGCACAAATCGCCCGCGATTCCGCGGCCAGGCGACGTCATCGTGGTGGATGATCTGCCGGATGATTTGCCTCGCGTAGCGGGCATCATCACCGGCAGGCGTCAGACCCCGCTCTCGCATGTCAATGTACGCGCGATCCAGCTTGGCATACCCAACGCATACGTCGCCGGTGCGACGCACCTGCCGCAAATCGCCGATCACCTCGGTCAGTAGGTCCACTAACCGTTCGCAGGACCGGCATCGAGATCGTGCCGGTCCGACATGCCGAAATCTCCGTGCGGCCCCACGCGGTTGCCTTACCCGTCCCGGACCTCTCAGTGACGGCCATTCGGCCGCTCGATGAACTCAGCTTCAGTGATCGCGCGAGTATCGGCGCCAAGGCCGCAAATCTCGCCTCGCTCCGGCAAGTCGGCCTGCCCGCCGACGCCGTGCCGGCCGGCTTCGCTGTTCCTTTTTCTTTCTACAGGCGTTTCATGTCGGCAAACTTACTGGATGCAGCCGCGTCCGCAGTGCTCAGCCACGCCGATTCCCCCAACCCCGCCAAACGCCAGAAATTACTCGCTGATCTGCGCAGACGCATCAGGGCTGCGCCCTTCCCCGCACCCGCGGCCACTGCACTCGGTGAGATTCAGGGAGACTTTGGTGGCCATCCCATACGCTGCCGATCGAGTGCCAACGCGGAGGACCTCTATGGTTTCAGCGGCGCCGGTCTCTATGATTCCTTTACCCATCGCGCGGACGAGGGACCCCTCGCAAAATCCATCAAGCAGGTCTACGCCAACGTGTGGAATTACCGCGCCGTCGATGCCCGCGAGTTCCACGGTATCGACCACAACGCTGCCATGATGGGGGTTTTCCTGCATCGCAACTTTGATGACGAACGCGCCAACGGCGTCGCCGTTACCGATGACATCCTGTATGGCAATCGCGGGGCCCACTACATATACGCTCGGGCAGGCGAGAATCGCGTGACCCATCCCGCCGACATAAACAGGGGCCGGCATGCTGTTCAGGAGCAACTGCTTGGCTGGCAGCCCGGCACGGACAAACTTCTGCACCAGCGCGGAGATAGTGCGCTGCAAGACGATCACGTCGACACGCTGCGGATTTACCTCGGCATCGTGCACAACGAGTTTGCGACGCACTATCGGCGCGACCCGAATGACGGCGCGTTTGCGATGGAGATCGAATTCAAAGTGACCGTGGATAACGTGCTCGTCATCAAACAAGCCCGGCCGTGGATCTATCCCGGGGCGAGCGAAGTGCCCGCAGCCGATCCCGCCCAACCGTTGTCCATGCCGCGCCAGGACGCCAACCTCGCTGTCGCACGCGCCCTCGACCGTGACCGGGACGGCCATCTCTCTGCCCGCGAAATCGCCCGCGCAGGGACCGCGCTTGGCGTATCGACGCAGACGGCAATGGCACCGTCAGCGCACACGAGTTGGCAAACCCGGCTGTCACCACCAACAAAAGCACGCGCTCGCGTGCGGCGGAGCGGCCAACAATCCGCGACCTGCGTCGACAACTGTCCCGCAAGATGAGAAACGCCGGCGGGCCCTGACGCCCACGGCGCGCGCAGAGAGTGGCAACCTTCCCGCGGGGAAATGCGTTGATTTACACCATGCTGCTCCCTAATCTGCTCTATCTACCCTCTTTTTCAGGAGTCGAAATGGACTCAACTGCTTCGTTTTTCGGACGCTTTCAACGCCTGACTCTGGTCGGCCTGACGTCTGTTGTGCTCGCGACCGCGGCGACCGCCACGGCGGGCGACAAGGTTGATGACTTCACGCTGCTCGACCAGGACGGCAATGCCCACAGCCTGAAGTATTACGCCGACAGTGCTGCCATTGTGCTGATGGTGCAGGGCAACGGTTGTCCAATGGTGCGCAACCTTTTGCCTGATTTGCGCAAGGTACGCGCGGACTTCAAAGACCAGCCGGTCACGTTCCTGATGATCAACGCCAATCTGCAAGACGACCGCGATTCGCTGAAAAAGGAAGCGCGCGAGTGGGACATCGGCCTGCCGGTATTGCATGACGATACGCAAACCATCGTCGCCGCGCTGGGCGTTTCAAGAACTGCAGAGACGTTCGTGATCGACACGAAGACCTGGGAGGTGGCCTACCACGGTCCCATCAACGATCGCGTGACCTACGAGCGCCAGAAGGAAAAAGCGCAAGCCCATTACCTTGCAGACGCCATTAATGGCGTCCTCGCGGGCAAGCCACTGGCCGTTACGAGCCGCGACACCATGGGATGCCTGATCAACTTCGACAAGCCCGCCGTCGCCGACTACGCAGGTCACATCGTGCCGATCCTGCAGAAGCGGTGCGTGGAATGTCATCGCGACGGTGGCCTCGGGCCATGGGCAATGAGCAGCTACGAGATGGTCAAGGGCTTCTCACCAATGATGCGAGAAGTGCTGCGGACACGCCGCATGCCGCCCTGGCACGCCGACCCGCATGTCGGAAAATGGCAAAATGATGTCGGATTGTCGACCGCCGAGCGGCGCGACCTGATTACCTGGATTGAAGCCGGATCGCCTCGCGGCGAAGGCAAAGACCCGCTCAAGAAAAAACGGGTGGCCCCAGGCGATTGGCCCATGGGCGAACCCGATCTCGTGCTCACGATCGCGCCGCAGGACGTCCCTGCGAGCGGCATCATCGACTATCGCTTCCCGACCATCGCCAACCCCATCAAGGCCGGCACGTGGATCCGCGCACTCGCGGTCAATCCGGGCGTGACTGAAGTGGTGCACCATGTGCTTGTCGGCATCACGCCGCCGGGCAAGGATCCCAACAACAGCCAGGAGAGCCTGTTCGACGACTATGTTGGCGGCTATGCACCAGGTACGGGTCCGACCGAGATGCCCGAAGGAACCGGTGTTTACCTGGAGCCTGGGACACACTTTCTGGTGCAAATTCACTACACACCCTTCGGCCGCGCCGTCACAGACGAGACCCGGCTGGGTTTTTACTTCCACGACGAGAAGCCAGCCAACTTTCTGCGCCACAATGTAGTCATGAACCCGATGATCAGCATCCCCGCTGGCGCCGAGCGTCACAAGGAGCAGGCGTACTTTGAGTTCTACAAGGACGCCACGCTGTACGAGATTCTGCCCCATTCGCACTACCGCGGCCGGAGTTCGACCTTTGCCCTGCGGTATCCGGACGGGCCAGAAGAGTTGTTGCTGTCCGTGCCAGAGTACGACTTCAACTGGCAGCGCGGCTACGTTTTCGACGAGCCCCTTGCGGTGCCGGCCGGCGCACGACTGGTTCACACCACGGTGTACGACAATTCGGCGAAGAACCCGGCCAATCCAGACCCCGATCGCCACGTGCCCTGGGGACTACAGTCCCGCGACGAGATGCTGTACGGCGACTTCGTCTTCACCTGGAACGAAGAGACATCGGACGCACCCATCCACGATCTGGTGCGTATGTCCATGACGCAGCGCATGGGGTTCCTGGACAAAAACATGGACGGCGTGCTCGCGGGCGACGAGATCAGTGTCATCAAGTCGTTGCAACGCATGCTCGAGTTCGGCGATCGCAATCGTGACGGCGCGCTCGGTCTTGAGGAGATGATCGCGGTGCGCAAAGCGATGATTCAGCGGCGCGCGTCAGCGGGTGCCGAGTAGCTCTCGCTATAGCTAGTGCGGTGCAAGGATGCACCGCCATTTTCTGCAAGTTCATGCGAGGTTTGCTTTGCAAACCGACTCCCAAGAATTGTCAGGATGACAATTCTTGGGACAGGTAACAGCTAGTGCCTGTCCCAAAACTCCGTTCTGGGGCGGGCACGGGCCGAGTTGCCATGAACCGGTGGTGCCTTGCACAACCACATCCGCACGGCCCGCCCGAGATTTGATGGTACTCTTAACCTCCTGACCGCGAACCTCCTGACCGCGTTGCCCCGGCGATGCGTCCCTACCGAAGACAAGAGCAGCCATACCGTGGACGATTCGGACTTTCAGCACAACTTTCATACACACACCTTCCGCTGCAAGCACGCGAAGGGTGACGTAACAGACTACTGCGATGTCGCCCTTGAGCGCGGCATGAAGACGCTCGGCTTTTCGGATCATGCCGCACTGCCGGATGACCGCTGGCAGCGCGCGCGTATGAGCTACGAGCAATTGGCGGATTACGTGGCCGCCATCGACCAGGGGCGCGAAGATTACCCCGGGCTCAAAATTCTTAAGGGCATGGAGTGCGAATACATCGCGGACTTCGACGCCTACTACGCGGATGAACTCCTCGGTGAACTCGGCTTTGACTATCTCGTCGGCGGCGCCCACCTCTTTCCTGACGGCGGCAAATGGCGCCCGACCTACGGCGGCACCGATACCCCCGAGAATCTGCACAAGTACGCCGCCCATGTTATCGATATGATGGCAACGGGCTACTTCAGCTTTATCGCTCACCCCGATCTCTTCGGCAACTGCTACGCCGACTGGGACGCAGACACCATCGCCTGTTCGAAGGACATCCTAGCCGCATCCGCGGAATTGGGCGTCGCCATGGAAATCAACGCGCTCGGACTCGCCAAGATCGCCCACCGCAAGCCTGACAACCCGTTTCCGCTTTATCCGTGGGAGCCGTTCTGGGAACTTGCCGCCGACTACGACGTGAAGGTCATTATCAACGCCGATGCACACAGGCCCCAGGATCTGCAGCGCCGAACCGGCGAGGCCTGGGCCATTGCGAACAAGTTCAAGCTCACACTGATGTCACCGTCCGATGTGGGGTACCACCCATGATCCGCCAGTCCAGCTACTTTCGCCGCCTGCCTTCTATCACCGTTGCACAATTTCAGGATCACTGGCAGAACCGCCACGCCGAGGTTGTGACCCAGCTTCCGGGCATTGTGCGTTACATTCAGAATCACACCACCGCGGCACTGCCTGGCAGAACCGCCCCTTTCGACGGCATCGCGGAAGTCTGGTTTGAATCCAAGGACGCGATGAAAGCCAACGTCGGCAGCGATGCGCTGCGCCGGATTCGCACGGATGAGGCAAATTTCATCGACGCATCATCTATGGGCACCATCATCACTGACGACTTCTATCTCAAGGAGCCAGGTCCGGCTGAGACGAAACTGATGGCGCTCGTTCGACGGCAACCGGATCTGTCCCTGGACGAATTCACGCGCAAGTACCGCGACGAATTCGGGCCATTGGTCGCCAACCTCGCAGGCATAGCCGGGTATCTGCAGGGGCACTGCGCCCTTGGCGCGTACCGGGACGGCCGCGAACCGCCGTATGATGCTCTCGCAACGCTCTGGTTCGCCGATGCCGAGGGCATGCAAGCCACTTTCGGCTCAAGCGAGATGGCCTCAATCAGCGAGATCGAACAACATATTCTACAGCTCGACAAGGTCGACGCCATCCTCTGCCAGGAAGTCGTCATCATCTGACGCAGCAATTCACGGACAAGTCACCACCTGGAAGAGCCCAATACGATGGAACTACTTGGACACGGCTTCTACTACCAGGACTGGCATGTCGGCTACGCCTTCGAGACCCTGGGCCGAACGATCACAGAGACCGACATCCTCAACTTCGTCGGCGTCTCCGGCATGACAGAAGAACTCTTCACCTCCGCCGAGTACCTGAAGAACCATACGAATTTTGAAGGGCGTCTGGTGCCCGGCGCGCTCGTTTTCTCCATGGCCGAGGGTATCGTCATCCCCGCGACGATCGCGCGCACGGGAATCGCATTTCTCAACTGCGAGATGGACATCAAGGCGCCGACTTTCGCCGGCGATACGATTCACATAGAGGGCGAGGTGGTGGAGATTAAGCCCGCATCCAAGGGCAATCGGGCACTGGTTCGAACGCGGAACGAGGTGGTGAATCAACATGGCGAAACGACCATGACCTACACGCCACTCCGGATGATGAAGGGGCGACCGGACGCACCATAGCGGACCGATCAAAAGCCGGGCGCGCTCGCCTGGTTACGTCCTGTGGACCTTCCTGTTCGCTGACGTAACCACGAGCCACTTCCACACTCAATTCCGACCAACCCCGACACGAATCCCCCTGAAATTAATATGCGCTCCTTCCGAATCCTGCTGATGGTCGCGGCTATTCTCGCGGCGGGCGCAGCCAGTCTCTTTATCATTGACGAACGCATCACCCCCGAAAGTGCGCAATGGCTCAAGAGGGCCGACACAGTCAACGCGGCGCAAACAGAGAACCCGGCCGTCATGGCGACGGCGCGTCGTCTGGCCGAATTCGCGGCCCTGTCGCGCACACACACCGATGAGACGCTCGATGATGACGTGCGGGTCCTCTACGCGTCCTGTCGCACCTTTAGCAGCACCTGTCTGCGCAGCATCATTGCCAACCCGGACCTGGTGCGGCGCTATCTGCCGCAGGACCCCCGATACTATCGCCTGCATCGCGACCTGATGCGTGAGCTATCTCGCGAGGCAACCGCCATGACCGACGACAACATCATGTGGTTGCTGGTCGCGCAGCGCTATTCGACCCTGCAACCCCTGCACGCCGACGGCGCGCTTGATGCGGAGTTGACACTCGAGCTTTTGGCGTTCCACCGCCAACTGATTGGTCGGGCCGGCACCATCACCATCAAAACCGGACTGATCACCGCTCTTACCGCACAGGTGCGTGCTTCGGTTCTGGCTATGGCAACCATTCCTGACTTCGCGAATGAACCTCGACTTGCCGCCTTGCTGGCGCCGTTAACAGCCACCGACTTCAGCATCAACGATCCCGCACAGACGGCGTTCGCCGAACTTGCGCAGACGATACGGGCCGGGAGAACGAGGAATCGGTACGCGAACTATGCGCAGGGCACCGCTATCAACGCGGTTCACCATGCCTATGACCAGATCGCCGAACGGTCGCAGTTGCCAACCGGCCGATTCTGGGCAGCCAATCGCCTTGCCGCCAGTCCTCGTAATCCGCTACTACGTTCGTTCATCACGCCCATCATGCAAACCGCCAATCAATATCTCGCGGAACACCGCACCGCCGACACCGCACTTGCTGTGGCGCGGGCCCTGCGCGACGATTACCGGGGTTCCAATCCCGCAGACGACCGACCGGCTCCCGAAGGTTTCGCGTGGCGCCGGGACGAATCGATCGGGCACTTGTGCCTGGGTCCTGACGCCGCGCGCGTCAACGCGGGCAACCGTATCCAGATGCTACCCACAAGCGTGTGTATGGAACTGATCCCGCCTGGCGATGTAAGTGCAACGCACGTCTCTACCTACGACGCCCATGCCGGCTGACCGGACGGGGAATTAGCAGGCTGAACTCGCGATCCGGAACCCATCACGAGTTCTTGTCCAGGCATGGCTTGAGCGACGGCCGTCGCCGGCCCGTCACGTGCAACCGTCAACCAGCAGTATGCGACTCATCGTCGTTTGTCCCGAAATCATAGGCAAGTCAGATTGGCTGCGTTCTTCCATAAAAGCCTCGGCAAGTTCCCGGTCAGGAAACTCGATCACAACGGTGCGTGCACATGCGGCACCGTGCGCAGGCATCACGCGCGTGAAGTCCAAACTGCTCACGCGTCACCCTTTACCGGTTCCAGCACCGGCTCCATAAACTGCCTCTCATAGCCAAGAATGCAGCGTGTTTCTGCCGCCCAGGCTGAGGCTTGCGACAATCCGGGTCGAGCCGCAAGTCACTTCGATATCGCTCATAGTCCGCCAGGGACGGGAACGAGAAAAGCGCGACCGCCATATCGCTCGCACTCTTTTTCGGCAGAAAATAACCATGGTGGGTGCCGCCAAACTTCTCGACCAGTGGAATCCACATTGCCGCGTAACGTCGAAACTCTTTGACCTTGTACATGTCGATTGTGTAGCGCAGGTAACAGGTGATATAGCGTTGCCGTCCCGGTCATATCCGTCATGCTCTCATCCACGTTCGGTACGTTGGTTCTACACACCGTTTTGTTCAGGTCTTCTGCGTGGGCCTTCATACATTCATTTCGAGCACTTCAGGCCAAATAGTTCGAGCACTTCAGGCCAAATGAGGTGCAAGTATGCCCGTCGGGCAACTTCCGTGGCAGGATGATTCCCTGGATGAGCCTATCGCGAGGTGCGCTCACCAAACTGAGCCGCCTTAAGCAGTGCGTTGGAGGAAACCGATCGGTACATAGAAAGCTCATAAACTCAGCAGGAGCCGCTGTGGGGTCAAATGAACATCAAAACAACGCTCGTTATCGTCGTTGCTGCCAGCGCGATCTCCGGCGCCACCGGCGCCTGGGTGACTCGATACCTGATGTCGTGGGACGACAACGGCGCTGACCTCGCGGCGATCGAGGCACGGATCGATCAATTGGAAGCGCGCCGACGACGCCCCACATCAAGAGCGGACGGTCCCGCGTCGAACGAGGCTCCTCCCCTCAAAGCTGTATCCACATCAGAAGGCCAGGCAGTGGTCAACCGCGCAGCGTCGCCTGAGTCCTATCTGGTAGAAATGGGCGCTTGTCTGCGTTCGCTATCCGATGAGTCCATCGATGACGAAACCCGTCGCGCGGAGGCCTGTGATCTGGTTCGGATGACGACCGGACCTGGCAGGCTAATAGCAATCCGGGCGCTCGCCCAGTTGGACGATGCACAGGCCGTGGACGCGGTTCGCGACTTCGTCACCGAGACCGGAAACGACAGACGTTCACTTCGAATGGCTGGCAACCTAATCGCTATGCTCACAGATACGAACGCCCCAGGAAGCCGACGCGCAGCTTTATGAGTTTCTCGACGATGATCGAGACATCGTCCAGGTCACTGCGGCAAGATCGCTCGAACAACGTGGCGATGGCAACCCGATGTCCGGCATCGTCAACGATATGGCTTGTGGACTGTTGAGTGCTGACATCGGCGAAGGCGCTCGGGCAGTCCAGGACCTCGGCTGGACCAGAAGCGCGACGGCGGCGGCACCGCTTCGCGGTGCGCTGAGTGATGACAGCAGCGAAGTCCGATTACGTGCAGCGCAATCTTTGGCATTCGCGTCCGGCGACGATGAGGTCATTGACGCATTGACCAACGCGCTCGAAGACCCCATCGCTGAAGTCCGCTCGACCGCGGCTCGAAGCCTGGATCAGATTCGCAATCCTGGCCAAAGCGGCGCGTGGGGCGGTTCACGCGGGTTCAGGCCGCGAAACCGCTGAGGCGCGGTTGCAAGCAGCCTCGCACGGTGCCGGATTACCGCGCTGTCGCGCAGGGAACTCACGCAGTTATTGCTTTAGTTCCATGAAAGGTTGCTGCCAGTACCCGGCGCACGCACAGACTGAATCCTCCACGTTCTGGCGAACCCAGTCGCATGAGTTTTCACCACCCTGGTCTCTCTTCTCGTTATGCTCTGATTTTCATTAGCGGAAGATGGCTTTGCCCGATTTCAAGAAGTTGTCCCACGACTTCCACGTCGACCTCGTTCGCGTCTGGCACGGCGCACATCCCGAGCGTTCCGCGGCCAGTACGCTTGCCGACGGATTCAACGCCGATGGGCGGACCACCCTGCGTGATGGTCATTTTGTCGTCGTCAGCGACGTCTCTCCAGCGGACGCCGAGAATGGGTTCGTCGATCCCCGTCCCGCAGTCGAGTGCGTCGCTGGCGTGCGATCCGCGAGGGCTCTTCTGGATCCAGACGATGTCTTCGGCAAACTCCAACAACGGGCGATCGCCTTCACCTGGGACCGCGCCATGCGCGACCGCGCGGATCGGTACATCACAGACATCATGGTTGGCTTGATCGAAGAGGTGCAGAAAGGACTTGCTGGCCTGCAGCAACGCCACGAAGGACGCCTCATCAACTGTCGCGCTGGCCTGGTCGGAGGGCTGCTATACGTCAATCTGGTGCACCACGAAGTGCTTCGCGTTAGCGACAATAATCTCTGGCCAGACGCGATGACCGCCGCCGGTGTGACATCCACCTGGTCCGAACGGTTTCGCCAGGCGTTGTCTCTGGACGGGCCCGCCACCATCGTCGAGAACGTCATCGCCTGCATTCAACTCTACGTTGCGACATGGCGCTGGTGGCAGGGCGCATCGACGCGCATTCGACGCACTTCATCCGCGAGGTCATCGGGCGGACCGGCAACCTGCACCGGCCGACCGGCCCGCTTGAGCGCTAAAACCCGACTCGCCAAAACTGATTCGCTAAAACTGACTTTCTAAAAACAGCATCGAGGCGGATCGGTCCTATCTGTTGAGGTCTCTGCCACGCTCCTGCACCGACAGACGGCGGCGCTCCAGGGCCGAAGGCGTCAGATCATTGCCATTTTCACGACCGAGCCGGATTTCTTCGCCCATGCCCTCGGCAATGGAATGCTCCTGACCGTGGTCGATCAGGTGCCGCACCGTGCGCAAGGTCGATTGGTTGACGCTGACGATGTCCGCAGCGATGCGCTCGCAGTGCGGCAGCAGTTCGTCCGGCGTTGTGACGTCGTTGATGAGGCCCCAGCGTTCTGCCTTCTCTGCAGTTAGATAGTTGCCCGTGAAGGACAGTTCCTTCGCGCGCGAGGCCCCGATCAGTTGCGCCAGCCGCTGGGACAGCCCCCACCCCGGTACGACACCCATCCGCACGTGTGTGTCCGCAAAGCGCGCCTCACTCGACCCAACAAGGATGTCGCACAGCAGGGCCAGTTCAAAACCGCCGGTGATCGCAAAGCCGTTGATCGCGCCGATGACCGGCTTGCCCACCCCACGCACGGCAGCAACGAGATCGATCCCCGACGGGTGCGCGCCCCCACCGAGGCCGGATGTCCCTAACTCCTTCAGGTCCAGCCCGGCACAGAAGCCACGCCCGGCGCCCGTCAGGATAATCACCCGCGTCGCTTCGTCTTCTTTCGCGGCGAGGAACGCGTCGACGATCGCAACCTTGAGGTCGCTCGACAGCGCATTCAAGTGCTCGGGTCGATTCAGGGTCAGGCGTGTGATGCCATCCGCTGACTCTCTGAGCACCAGTCCGTCATCAGCCATACCTGCTCTCCTGAATTCTCGACATGGGACAGAACAGAATCAAAAACCGAGCGTAATGGTTATGATTCCAGATATCGACTCGCCCGGATGCAAAACCATGCCCAAACAAAGCTACGAAGGATCCTGCCACTGTGGTGGCGTCAACTTTGAGGTGGACATGGACCTTGATCACGTGCGCGTCTGTGATTGTTCGGGCTGCCGCATGCGCGGCGGCCTCAACCACCGGGTTGGCGCAGACGACATTCGCCTGAATACGCCGCTCGATGCATTGACCCTGTACCAATGGAACACGCGAACCGCCCGCGACTACTTCTGCCCCACCTGCGGCATTCAGCCATTCAGACGCCCCCGGACCGCACCCGCACTGTGGACCGTGAACGTCCGCTGCCTGCGGGACGTCGACATCGACACGATTCCGATAGAGCGCGTGCACGGTCGCGACCTGTCCTGACGTCGGCTCCCGCCGGCTGTTACTCGGTAATGAGTTGCGCGACTATACGGGCGACGCACTAAACACAACCCACGAATAGCCACTCGAACAGGAGATAAACCATGCCTGACAATGCCCTTATCGAGACCATCGACGACTTCCAGGCGGAGTACAAAAAAGGCATCGGCACAGTCCTGCCCTACCGTCCGACCAAGGAAGCCAACATCGACAACATCCGCCGCTTCGGCGACGGCGTTGGCGACTACAATCCACTGTGGCGCGATGAGGCCTACGCGGCCCAGAGCGGGTACGGCATGATTACAGCCCCACCTCCCTTTCTGTACTCGGTCAGCCTTGGCGTAGTCGCAGGTGAGACCGGTGCGATCGACCGCAAGCGCGTCAGCACCCAGTTTCTGCCGGTGAACTACGCGGCGGCCGACATCGATTTCATCCGCCCGATCTGGGTAGGCGATCGCATCACGTGCACGGAGCAGGTTGGCGAGACCGTTCGCAAAACCAGTCGCCGCATCGGCGCTCTGAATTTCAACACCGGTCTTGTCACCTATACCAACCAGCGCCATGAAGTCGTCGCGACAATCAAGACCACGATGGCGCGATATCAGAACATGGGGCACACGATCGAGTACGACCGCGACCCCAGGGCAACCGACGGTGAAGCGCCGAAGACAATATTCGAGCCCGCCGATCCGCTCGTGTGGGAGCGTACCCGGCGGGGTACCGATCCACGATACTGGGAAGATGTGAATGAAGGTGATGAACTGCCGGCCTTGGCGAAGGGGACCTACAGCGTCACCGAACTCTTCCTCTTCACCCACGGCGTCCTCGGCACCGGGCGCGCTCAACGTGCCTCGCTCGAAGCCGAAGGCTCGGGCGACCTCGGCGGCGGCGGACGGTTTGACACCGAGCACGCGCAGAAGCGCCGGAACATGCCCGGCCAGTTTGATTTCGGCCCCCAGCGTGTGTGCTGGCTAAGTCAGATCGTGACTGACTGGATGGGCGATGATGGCATCCTGCGCAAGCTGAACGTGCAGGTCCGACACCCCAACGTTGTTGGCGACACCAACACGGTGCTGGGGCAGGTCTCACGCAAGTGGGAAGAAGACGGCGAACATCTGGTCGAGGTCAACATCGTCAACGAAAACCAGGCCGGACTCGGAACGGCGCTCGGAACGGCCGTCGTCCAGTTACCACTGCGGGGCTAGTGCGGCGCAGGAATGCACCGCCATTTTCTGCAAGCCTCTTTTTGCACGAAAGCGAGGTTTACGTGCAAACCGACTGCCAAGTGGCTTCGCAGGGTCGCGTGGAATCGACTGATCAGGACTTACTTCCGAAACGCGCTGATCAACCCGGCAAATCCCGTCTGCACGGGGTTGCCCGTCGCCGCCTGATATCTCGCCTGCTTGTCTTTGTAGCGGTTATTGAAATACGACATCAGGACCCCTGACGGGATGCCCGTCAGGGTGTCGAAAACAATCCAAAGCTCAGACAAGCCCTCAAGTCCAGCAACACCTTCCTGTGCGAGTACATAGAACAAAAGACAGTGAAGGCGCAGATCTGAAACACGACCAACTTGGACATCTGCAACGCGATGGTCGGGCGGGTCGAGTTTCCGCTCGCGTCCGCTTCATTCATCGCCTTCCACTGTTCCCTGTGCTGCTTTTCCATCTCCACTTCACGGGTTGCAGCGTCCATTCGGTTCTGCAATTCAGGCGGCACGGTAGTATATGCATCGATCACCTGCTGACCTGTGGCGTCCGCAGGCAGCTTGTTTTCGTTGGGCAGTACCGCATTGACGCCCGCGAGCAGCCGGCCGACGGGCGTGCCGGACAGCACAGTGGATGCGAACGGCAAAAGCGCTTTAAGGAGTTTCATCGGTAGACGGCCCTGATCCTGATTGAAGCATCAAGCTTCACCTTGCTTAATCCAGACAGGCGACCCGCGACCAAGGTCTGCCGATAGGATGTCATTTAGCCCCGATCAGGCGAGCTTCTTCGCAATCGCATGAAACGCCTTGTCCCGCTTCCTGGCAAGAATCTCGCGCGCCGTTCTGCCGTCTGGCCCTTTGATATCACCGCGGGCGCCATGATCGACAAACATCGAAAAGTGCCCGGCGTCGCTGTTTTTCTTCAACATGTAATGGAGCGCCGTCATACCACGAACGTCAACGAAATCAGGATCGCTGCCGGCGTCGAGCAAGACCCGAGCGCCCCGAAACTTGCTCGCTTTGATCGTCCCAAGAAAAGGCGTTTCCTGCTCTGCGATCGCATCGAGCGGGGCGCCAAACTCAATGAGCAGCCGAATCATCGACAGGTCCTCGTTAAAACTGGCCGCCCATAGACAATGCGCCGGCGAAGCGCCTTGCTCCAGCAGAAAACGCGCAAGCGCAAGGTTTCGGCCCCGCCCGACCGCATACCAGAGGGCCGTCGCCTGCCACGAGCCCTCAGTAAAAGCAGGCTCGTTAATATCAACGCCCAGCCTCAGGAGGCCGTCGGCCAGAGCAATCGCGTCGCTCGGCTTAACGCCAGCTCGCTTCGTCGCATTGACCCCAGCACAAATGTGCAGCCAATTGCGGCCGCGTTCGTCACGGTAGTCAACAAGTGCGGGCATTGCCGCGAGCCCGGCCAATACGGACCCGGCTTGCAGCGACTTTACACATTCGGTCATTCGCGTCCTGGACGTCGGGGGACGGGTTGCCATGCTCACCTCAAGGGTTGCTTCGTACTACGAGGTCGCGGAAAAGTGCTCACTGCTCTTTTTCTCACGTCACGGGCGTCAACTCGCTCGCGGCTACTTTGCAGCACTTGGTTTTCAGCACTGGGCATAGAGGGCTCTCTACGACGACTTTCTCTGCCGTGGGTTCTGCCGCACCAACGATGATCGCCCTTTATTCTCGAGACCGCTACGATGGCGCAACCCTTCCAAGGAACGAGTCATGGACTTCACACCACTCTGGCCAGGCAGTGCGCCGCAGGCATCCGGCAATGACGCGCTCGACATCCCCGCGATCACCGATCACTTGCCGCCGGCAGAACGCGCAACAGGCGCGGCCGTCATCGTTGCACCGGGCGGCGGCTACCGCATCCTCGCCTCCGACCATGAAGGACTGCAGGTTGCACGCTGGCTAAACCGACAAGGCATCGCGGCCTTCGTTTTGCGCTATCGGCTGGGCGAAAAATATCACAGTGACGTGTCTCTGCTCGACGGCTTGCGGGCGGTTCGTACTGTCCGGGCCAAAGCCAGCTCAGCAGGTATCGACCCGAATCGGATCGGCATGCTCGGTTTTTCTGCCGGCGGCCATCTGACGACTGCTGTCGGCGTCGCCTGGGACGGCGGCAATCCGGCCGATCCCGATCCGATCGAGCGCGTCAGCAGCCGACCGGATTTCCTGGTGCCGGTCTACGCGGTCGTCAACGGTGAGCTTCGGGGGCGCAAGGCACTCGTGTACACGCCGACCGAAACGCGGGTCAATGCGGACACACCGCCGGCATTCATCGTCGCTACGCACGAGGACAGCATCGTTCCGGCAAATCAGTCGGGGGTCTTCTACGAGGCGCTGCGGCAAGCCGAGGTACAGGCAGAACTCCATATCTTTGGCCACGGGGATCACGGCTTCGGGCTTGGCGATGGCGATCCTGATTATGGCGAATGGCCGCAAATGCTGCATCGATGGCTGCGCACGCGCGGCTTGCTGACGGCATCGCCGCGGATTGCCGTTGAGGGCAACGTGACTCTCGACGGCAAGGCCCTCGGCATGCTCTGGTTGACGCTCACACCGACCGACCCTGGCGCGCCGGTTGCGCGCGTGAAGTTCAGCCGTACACAAGACGGCGCCTTTGCCATTCCGGCAGACCGCGGCCCCGTTGCCGGCGCCCACACGGCGCGCGTCAGTTACCTGTCAGATCAGTTTCCGCACGCTGGAGACGGCCGCTACACAGTCGATGATGTGACCCGTTTTGAACGCGAGGTCGAGATCAGACCCAACGTTCCGCTTGATCTC
>Ga0114999_10003272_pt1 | contig 20449 bp, 14 predicted proteins | sample ArcticOcean_MG_C_3_FD_89820 | JGI IMG/M metagenome (GOLD analysis project Ga0114999, IMG submission 89820) | Marine microbial communities from western Arctic Ocean - ArcticOcean_MG_CB8_126 | ecosystem: Environmental > Aquatic > Marine > Oceanic | place: Arctic Ocean: Canada Basin | collected...
CTACACCAGGTACGCCGCGTACCTGGCAGGATTCACCGGCCTGGACCAAAACGAGATCTGCCGCTGGACGCGCCAGCCTGCCCGGCGCTCCCACATCGGGCCGCGCGGCATGTACAAAACCGGCCTCACCCGCCTGGCCAACGGCGATCTGCTAGCCTGCCCCTGCACCGAGACGACGAACCGGCATTTGTTGTTGAAGAGGTCAAGCGGAAAATGGGCACGGGAGAAACTATCGAGGTGGGGGATCGAACGTTCTCACCAGCAGAGATCTCCTCCTTCATCCTGAGAAAGCGCCTCGAGCCAATCGGTTCCGGATGCGCAGATCCGATCTCCGCGCCCGTTCATTGCATGGGCTGTCCCAGCCCAATGTCCGCCTCGACCTCACGCAGCCCCAGGATCACGACTGATGCGAAATGCATTTTCACGTCGCTACCATACACGTTCGCTGCCGGAAAATGCAATCATGCGGCGGGCCCAGCGGCGATCACTCGTCTATCAAGCTGTAATCGCTGTTGACGTACTGGTTCGGCGGCTCGAAGACCCGCGTCTTGGCCACGTGCCCGTCGACGAAGGTGACGTTCATGGTGTAATTTCCTTCGGGTATGCCATGACCGCGCGTATCGTCTAAGTAGTTGACATCGGGCCAGTTGAAGAATTCAGCATACATCCGGGCGTAGTCGGACAACATGACTAATCTTGACGGATTACCGATACTCGAAAAACGCCGTTCGGCCAGAACCCTGTAGCCCTGCCAACCGCCGCCCCAAAAATCCGGCCCGGTCGGATCCAGGACCATGACATTATACAGATAGCTGGAGCCGTACACCCACCAGAACGGACCGTCCATGTATCTCCAGCCCCCGGCCAGCTCACAACCCGGATTGTATCCTTCATCGAACGGACACTTGGTGACGCCGGACCAGCGGCTCGAATCCGGCCCAGGTGTACTTGGCCCGCTCGGTGACGGTCCGGGAGTGCCGCTGACGCCGAGGTAGGAATTCATTTTGCGCGGATCGTTTTCCTGCCAGACGGTGTCCTCCTGCCCCCACATCAGGTTTTTATTGAGATATTGCTGCGTGCCGCCGAAAATTTCGCCCTCGGCATAAAGCGCAAAAAAGCCATCGTTATCGCTGGCGTAGAGGGCCAGGGCCCGGCCGATCTGGTGCTGGTTATTCAGGCACAGCACGGCCTTCGCCGTGCGCTTTGCCTTCCCGAGCGCCGGCAAAAGCATCGATGCGAGGATGGCAATGATAGCGATTACGACGAGAAGTTCGATAAGGGTGAATCTCGAGAGGCTATTTTTCATGCCGTTTAGATTACCACAAACAGTACTTCGTTGCAACAGGGATTGTCAGTGGGCTGTCCCGAATGGCCTGTCTCCAGCATCTCGACGATTGTCAGAGCTTATTTCACATTCATATGCACAACAGTAGGGTCACCGAGGCGGGCGCGCGTCAGCACGTTCCGCATTCGGTGGACCGTCCTGGTTGTCGACGCGTTGCAGCAGTTGGGGTGTTTGTTAAAAATGATAGATCATGCCGAATATGACCGCATCTTCAAAATCGGTATCACCCACGACTGGAAACTGATAGGCGCCGCGAAGTTCCCAACTCGGACTCAACAAAATACTCGATCCGAAAAGAAGGTCCACACTGCTTTCACCGTCTTCTTCGCCATGCAACCCAGTTCGCCCGGAAAATTCCAAGATCAGATTCACCATACCCGCCGGAAAATGTTGGCAATCATGTTTCGTGCTTCTCGTGCCTGCTCGTAGTGAATGTGTGACCGCAGCAGAATAGAATATCTCGGAATCTCCGGATTCTGTTCCGGCCTCATAACCGATCTGTGTCATGAGCGCTGTCCGATGGCTCAGATCGAGCCAGGTTGAGATTGAAGGAGCCAGTCCCACTTCTTCGCCGCCAAAGCCGCGGCTTTCGTCACCGGTTGGCAGACTGATCTCGAAATTCGCGGAAAGCAGAAACTTTTCACCTTCATACAGCAACGCGCGGGGAGCGATAGCCATATCTCCGAATCCGGAATCCGTGTCTCCGACATCAGGATTGCTTTGAATGAATGGCGCTTCAACGACGACTCCCAGCCTCCGCGTCAGTGCCCATTCGAGCTCGATTTCTGTTTCGAACTCCACTTCATCCTTCTCCCGGTGGAATGCGAAATGCAAAAACAGATCACGATCCAGATAGGCAGGCTCCAGTCCAAATCCGTGAACAAAGGGTGTACCTTGCCGGCTGAAATGGGTATGTGGCCATGGGGCCAGCCAACTGTCTGTAAGTGATAACCCGAGAGGCTGTGGGTCATTCCAAATATCGTGGTGGTGGTGGTGGTGGTCGTCGTCGTCTCCTGTGATTCGCCAATGGGAGTCCCCCTGATCAACTCTCAAGGGATCTCCAAGTGCGGGGTGAATAACAACGCAAAGATTCAATACGACTGCAACTGCTTGTCTCATCAGAGATTTCATGGACAGACTCCTTCATAGGTGGGAACTTACCGGAATGCGTTCGTGCCGAAAGTCGGACGACGACTTTTACGAAGACCACATCAACGGCCGTCAGGTCGTGGGCGGCCTTGTGATATCGTGTGGTTTAGCAGGGAAGAGGAAGCCAGGTGGGTGGGCCGCGCGCCTGGGGCTGGCGCGAGTTCCCAGACCTCCAGGTCTGGCGAAATCGGGAGGAAGGTGCAACCTCAACCGCTTCGGCCAGGACCGTCCCCCCGTCGGCACTCAACGCCGCGCCGAAGAAGTTGCAGGTCGGACATTCGTCCGCGGCATGAGGCGAATGATGATGCCCCGGCAGTTCGACTGATGGACCGACGGGACACGCGCCGCACGGGTGTTCTTGCTCATGCCCGTGGCTGTGACCATTGCCGTGAATGACGCCATGTGCGGCAGGAAGAATGGCGGCAACGATCAGCAGCGACACGCCCACCGAGGCGCTGAACTGTTGAGACTACTCTGGTTGCAGCTGCCGGCTTAGGGGGATGTAACAGATTGCAAAGACAGTCGGTGTGGGAGTAGTGTGTGATCAACGATCCGGCGTAGGCACCTGGGAGACGCAACTTCACGCATGCGCCAAATGCCCGTCAGCACTCGACATATTCCGTTGTGGGCGTAGTTTAGAATTTGCCCGACGTATAACTCAAGTTGAGATTCTCAAATGAAAGAGAAGCTGGCACCCTGGATAACTTTCCGTTCGGATATAAAAGTGCTGGATTGCACCGTGCGCGACGGCGGCCTGATCAACGATCATTTCTTCGATGATTCGTTTGTCAAAGGCGTTTATCAGACCTGCATCGATGCAGGCATCGATTACATGGAAGTCGGGTACAAGGGATCGAAGGGCCTCTTTTCCCGCGATGCTTTCGGCGATTGGAAGTTCAGTGACGAGGACGATATCCGCCGGATTGTCGGCGATAACGATTCGCCGCTCAAACTGTCCGCCATGGCTGATGCGGAAAAAACCGACTATAAGGTCGACATTCTCCCGAAAGACGACAGTGTGCTGGATGTCATCCGTGTCGCGACCTACGCACACCAGCTTCCGACGGCGGTCGATATGATCAAGGACGCGCATGACAAGGGCTACGAGACTGCCTGCAACATCATGGCGATTTCGACAGTCTCAGAAGCCGAGATCGACCAGTGTCTGGAAACGCTGACAGAAACGCCGGTTGACACCGTCGTTGTCGTCGACAGTTATGGTGCCTTGTACCATGAGCAGATCCGCTACCTGGTGGAGAAGTACCAGAATGCCATGAAAGACGTCGGCAAGGAAGTGGGTATCCACGCCCACAACAATCAACAACTGGCCTTCGCCAACACGATCGAGGCACTTGTCACGGGAGCCAACCGGTTGGACTCAACGATGATGGGGCTCGGCCGCGGTGCCGGCAACTGCCCGACCGAGTTGCTCATCGGCTTCCTGCGTAACCCGAAATTCCACATTCGACCGATCTACGATTTCCTGGCGGAACATGTCAATCCGTTGCAGGACACTCTTGACTGGGGCGCACTGGTGCCGTACAACATCACCGGCCAGCTCAACGAACACCCGCGAACTGCCATCGCTGTGTTGAAGACGGATGACCGCGACGACTACGCGAAGTACTACGACAGTCTGGTCGCCGAGGTTTAGGCCGAGTTGTTCACTGGCTTCGCTATCCTCATCGTCCAGCGATTCTTGGCGCCATTATACCGTTGCCGCTGCGAGTCAGCAGGTGTTTTCATACGGAGCATGTGCTGGTTGCCGGCTCGGCTTCGACTTCGCGACTCTGGTTTTCGCGATGCTGTTCATTGAATCATAGTCGCATGCATTGCAGCAGGTGGGCCTCGATCATGTCCGGACGGTCGTTGGCGCGCTCGTACCGATGGCGCGTCAGTGGCGTGCGATCCCCGGATTGGCAAGGGGCTGGATTCTTGTTGACATCGCTGTTTGTCTGGCTGCCGATCTGGTGGGGCGGTGCTGTCGCAATAGTGCTATGGTCGCTGCTCAAAATTGGCGCCCATTACTTGGGTGACACACCCTGGGCCGGACTGTTGGCTGGGCCTTTTCGCCGGAGGCGCATCAGAGTGTCAAGATGACGGCATTGAAACATGGCTGCCCTGTCCCTGGAGAGAAGCCGCTGGCCGACACCATGACGCACGCACGCGCCATGGTTATGGAAAATAAACTAGTGATTTAAGAGAGTGATGAAGCAACATTCAGATGTAATAATTGTAGGTGGCGGAGTAACCGGATTGAGCACGGCTTTGCATCTCAAAGAAATAGGGGTCAAAGATGTTTTAATATTGGAACGACACTATATCGGATCGGGTCAATCCGGCCGTGCAGCAGGCGTTATCCGAGGGACAGTAAGTGACCCAACAGTTTCGGAAACACAACTAGAAGGGCAAGCATTCTTTCAGGCCTTTGAAGAACGTTTTTCTATTCCCATTGATGTTAATCACATCGGATATATCCTGGTGGGTAAAGCCTCTCTTCTGGGACATATTGAAGATACGATAAAGGTAGCGAGAAGCGCGGGCTGTGATTTGAAGCAGATTGATGCTGAAGAGGCAGAAGAGCTACAACCTGGATTGGGTACGGAAGACGATGCAGTATTTGTTTATGAACCCGGTGGCCTTTATGTAGATCCGATGTCAGCAACCTATGCCTTGTCCCTCGCCGCCAAAAAATCGGGTGTGAGAATTGTTGAAGGCTGTGAAGTTGGAGATATACGGGTAAATGAAGATAAAGTATCGGGTGTTAAAACTGCATCGGGAGACTTTAATGCCCCTAAAATTCTTATTGCGACCTCGGTTTGGGGGCAACCGCAGCTCGCAAAGCTTGGGATAAATGTTCCCGTACGCCCCCATATCGCGGAAATGGGTTTTTTCCAAGTCGGACCGGGTTCAAAAGACAAGTTCCGTCGAATCATCTTCGATTCAAGAGCAAATCTATACATGCGTCCGGAAGGAGATCGCCAATTATTTGTCGGTCGTAGAGAGGATCTTTATTACCAGAAATACGGGAATCCGATCGATCCTGACAGTTATAAACAGACGGCGAACTTTCATTCAATCGACGAAATGCACAAGAATTTACTGATTACGCTGCCTTTCATGAAAGAAGGATTCGTCCACCGAACCTATGCCTGTACCTATGACGTCACACCCGACCAAATGCCCATACTCGATAAGGCGGAGACCATAGAGGGCCTTTACTATGCGATCGGTTTTAGCGGTGGAGGATTTTCTACTTCTCCCTGGGTCGGGAAACGTATGGCTGCTTTCATTGCCAAGGACACTTATCCACAGGATTTAGAAGTTTTCAGATTCAAAAGGTTTGCGCAGGGGAAAACTATCAAATGGGCCAATACTCCGATCGATTACAATTAGGGTAGGCGGTGGATATAAAGAAAAACTATTCACTCCTGACGAAGAAGACATAGCTCCTTATTGGGATGGCGGCTATTGGATTAGTCCGAAGCTAATCAGCGAAGCAACAGATAAAGGCACTGCGAGAAGCAGTGTTCCGTATTATTGAAGATGGTATAGATGGTGACGGTTTTTACTATTCAGCCTCATGGAAAAAACCGGAGGATGTGACAGCGATTTGTTAAATACAAAATGGCTGGTGGATAAATAATAAAGTTAGGGCAATCGTACTTCCCCTGTTATCGGTGCATAGCGGTGCAATTTCATAAAAAGTGATGAAGCGCGCCTTTGGCATGACCAGGTGATATAAAACCGGGATCAGGTGGTGAAACGACAGATGCAGGGAATGTTGGTTGGCATCAGGATTAGGTTGCTGGCAGTGCGCGAACACAGATAATTTGATAATCGTATGGATTGCATTGCAAGATATAGAGTTAAATAATGGGGCGCTGCCGCAAGGAAACGGGTGCGCGTTGACTGACAACGACAGGGAAGAGGTATCACGGGATCTCGCCTGGCAGATTGAAATGCGGAATTCTGTTCGTAATTTCTGCTCGTAACAATACCACTCTATTCCACACGGTGACGTATGAGAATGCGAAAGACGACGTACATGTGTTTTGGCATGATCGGGCTCAGCCTGCTGCTGACAAGTTGTGTCACGCGACGCAATCTTGAGAAATCAGGAGATCTCAAGATGCGGCTTAGCCAGAATCGCGAGGTCAAACTCTGGGGATCCGCCTGGGAAGAAAACGGCGCTTTGACGGTGGCGGGGTCGGTTCGTCCGAGGCGCCCGGGGGAAGGTGTGGATGCGGGCCATCTCCATATCACGATCCGCGAGCGGAGTGGCAACGAGTTTGCTGCAAAGTTGGTCAAGCTCCGCCGTATCGAGGCGCGAAAACGCGTGCCGGACTTCATCAAATTCTCCACGCCCTTTGCTTCGATACCTCCGAAGCATTCCACCATTCGCCTCAAATGGCACGCCGGCTCCGATTGCAGCCAGTGAACCGTTGAGCGCGCTCGCGAGCAGCATTGCGGCCTCGACCTGGCATCTGCAGCAATTCATGTGATTGCAGAAGTTGAATAATCTCCGTTTCCCGGAGGGATTACGTGGTGATGGTCCGAATGTTGCGCCATCAATGGCAATGGCAGACGGGTAATCGAAGGTTTCCCGGGGCGTTGTCTGGAGGGGCCTGTATTCTTGACATCGGAAAGTTCATGCACCACTTTAAGAGAATGAAGTACATACATTCAGCATCGATGATCCTCATCCTGATGGCGGTCTGCATACTCCCGCAAGGCGTAGGCTGGGTCATTTGCCCGTATCAGGGGACCTTCAGCGTTCAATCCTGCGGGGTATGCTCACTTGCGCCCGCCGCGGCTGTCGAAGAGGGTGGCGACCAGGAAAGTTGTTGTGCCGCTTCCGCATCGACTGCTGTCACGGTTGTGACGCCGGACATTCTGACGACGTCCTGTTGCCGCCGCTTGGGCGAGATGTCAGGCTACACCGCGCAGCAGACGGACCCCTGCCGCGTCTGCGGGTATAGAGCTGCGGCCATCGACACTTTTTTCCATGTTGAAGATCCGCCTCTCTTCCAGTCGACTGCCGGGGCCTACCATTCGGCCTTGATCCGGCAGTTCCCATCCCGGCACTTGTTCCAGGACAACTGTGCCCTGCTGATCTGACCTCGCTGCGGCGCCCTGCCGCATTTTAGTTCCAGTTGCAACGCCAGAATTGCAACTGGCGATTCCAGTTGTGCCATCGGCGCAACCGCTCACGGACCTGAAAGCGAGATCACTGATCAAGATGAATGCTCACACCCGAATCCGGGGATGCATACTGTGCATCTTTCTCCTGCTGCTGAATGCTATCGGCCAAGCACAAGATGTGCCTGGCCAGCCGTGGTGTCCTGTCACCACGGATGAGGCTGCTTCGAAGAAATTCTCAGTAGTCTACGAGGCACAGGAAATCTATTTCTGCTGCCGTGGCTGCCGCAAGGATTTCCTTGCCGATCCGGAACAGTACCTGGGCAACCTTGGCGGAGCAGTCGCGACCGTTGATTCTGGGCAAACTGCCACTGCGTCCGTTACCTCCGAACAGGCGCTCCCGGTTCCGGATGATCACGACGGTCGCCAGCCAAACAGCTTTCTGCAACTCATCGGCAAACTGCATCCGCTGGTGGTGCATTTTCCGATCGCTTTCATCCCCTTGGTGCTGTTCCTGGAGCTGTATACGACCTGCAAACGTCTCGAATCCTTTGCCAGTACCCGCGTCATACTGCCGCTGGGCGCATTGAGTGCCCTTGCAGCCGCCAGCCTGGGCTGGGTCGATGCGATGCATGCGAATTATCCCGAGGATCTCCAGACGACTCTGTTTCGTCATCGCTGGGCCGGTGTGACGACAGCCGTGATTGCGATCGCGGCGGCGGTCATGCAGCACCTCGCGCGGTTCGGCGACAAGCGACGCGATATCACCTACGGAATCTTGTTGGGACTTGCCTGTGTCCTGGTCGCGGTGACCGGGCATCTGGGCGCAACCCTGATTTACGGAGCGGACTATTTTGAATTCTGATCCGACAAAACCTGACATTGACACGACAGTCTCTGGCGACACCTTGTTTGCCAGGTACGCGGAGGTGCCATGCATCGTTGCAGACATTACTTGATCGCCATTGTCGCGATTGCCGCAGGCCCGGGTATTTTTGCGGCCAATTCGGATTCTATTGCCAAGGTTGACCTGCCGGGCCTGATTCGTCAGGGGCCGGAGCGGAATCCGTCGATCAAAGCGGCATTGATCGAATGGCAGGCGACGGTGGCGAAACTGCCGCAGACGCTTGCCTTGCCGGATCCGCAATTGCGCCTGGATTATTTCGTTGACAGCGTCGAAACGCGAGTCGGCCCGCAGCAATACCGCATAGGGCTCTCACAACGGTTTCCGTTTCCCGGGACTCTCGCCCAGGCTGGCGAGGTTGTCGAGCGTGACATCCGTATCCGGCACGCTGAATATGATCGGGCTATTCGTGACTTTATCGTTGATCTGACGGTCAGTTATAACGAGCTCGTTTACCTTCGTGGCGCTGCGGAAATTACTCGACAGAACCAGGGGTTGCTCAACCACGTCCTCAAAGTCGCCAGCACGCGATATGCCGAGGGAACGGCAAAACTGAACGACGTGCTCAAGGCCCAGAGTCAGCTCGCACAGCTGTCGTACGACCTGATTCTTTTGCGCGAACTCGAACAGGTCGAGACAGTACAGATCAATGCCTTGCTGGATCGCCCATCCGACGCGCCGCTCGGCGAGCTGGTGACGCCACAATTGCCACTGTTGCAGACGTCGCTGCCGGAGATCGAAGCAGTGGCGCTCGGGCAGCGGCAGGAAATCGAGATTGCTGCCGGCCAGGTCGACAAGGCAGCCGAGTCCGTGCGTCTCGCTGAGCTGCAAAATCGGCCGTCATTGACCCTGGACTCTACGCATGTGCTTACTGGTGACGCCACTGGAAACGTCGCCGACAGCGGCAAGGACGCCTGGATGGTCGGTATCGGCATCTCGCTGCCTATCTGGCGCAGTCGTAATCGCAGCCGTGTTGACGAGGCGGAATTACGGCATGCCTCCGCCGTCCAGCAGCAGCGGAAGATTGAGAATGAGACACGCGCTGCTTTGCGTGCGGTGTATTTTCGGCTCAAAAATGCCCGGCGACTGATCGAGCTCTACGAGAAAAGTCTGATTCCACAAGCTGCGCAAGCCATGGAAGTCGCCGAGCAGTGGCACGGCACCGGGGTCAATGATATTGCCGGTTTTCTGGAGACTCAGGGGGTGTGGTTCAATTTTAATCTTGCCCGACTGCGTGCCGTCACCGACTATCAGCAATACCTCGTCCGTCTGGAACAGTTGACGGGCGGCCTTGTTCCCGAATCATCTGTCACACCGGAGGCCCAGCTATGAGTCGTCCATACGGCATTTTCCTGAACTTATGTTTGGTGTTCGTGATGTCCGGATGTGCCAGCCGAAGTCGCCAATGCGTGCTCGCGGATGTCCTCGAACAGCCACAGCCCGACGCCTATTATGCTGCGAAATCGGCCTTGACTGAGGTCGCTGTTGGAGATTCTCCCGAAACGGATTTTCTCGATGATATGCAGCGGCAGCTCATGCACTCGAAAGCTCGCTGGGAAGCCGCACTGACGAATGATGCGCCCGCCGCCACTCTGTCGGGGTTGGGCCCGGAAGACTATGCCGCATTCCGCAAGCTTGCGGCCGACCCGAATCTCGATGCGCGGCTGGCGACGGGCATCGATCTGGCGATGCTGACAGGGGTGGCGCTTATTTTGAATCCGACGATCAAGGCAGCGGCAGCGCAGCTGCAGGCAACGTTGGAACAGTACCCGCAGGCTACCCAGCTCGACAATATCCTGCAGCAATACAACGCCTTTACCAAGCAACTGGAAACAGGTGTTGGCCCGACCGGTCATAAGCAGATGGCGGCCATGTCCTTTCCGTTTCCCGATGCACTGGCTCTGAAGGGGAAACTCATAGATGAAGCCGTCGAGATAGCTCGACGGCGGCATGAAATTGCAATCCGTGATGTTGTCACAGAGTTGAGCCAGACCTACTACCGCCTCCTGTTCGCCGATGCAGGGGTCGCCGTCAACAAAGAAAGCCAGGCACTGCTCGAACGGGTGACAAATGTCGCATTGCAGGCGATTCGCAGCGGAGTTTCCAGTTCGAACGCGGTGATCATGGCACAGGTGGAACTGGCGACTTTGAGTGACGCGATCATTACACTCGAAGAGGAGCGGGAGACATTTATCGCTCACCTCAATTCCCTGTTGAGTCGCTTGCCAGACGCCGTGCTCGGCCCGCCAACATCGCTTGCCGATGCCGACCTGAACACCGATCTGAAAACACTCTATGACCTTGCCATCGATGGTTCCCAGGAATTACAGGAGCAGCGCCTGCGTATCGCGCGAATGCGCACGACGGTTACGTTGGCCAGGCGCATGACTTATCCGGATCCAACCATGGGGCCGGGCTACTTCGAGAACCGTATGAGACTGAGCAGCGGCACTGGTGAGGAAGCCCCTGCCTTCATGCCGCAGCGCGACCTCGATCATAGAGAGACACCCTGGTTCGGACAGCGCAACGCCTACATTCGCGAAGTCGAGGTTCGAATAGGGGGCATGCAAAACTTGCTTGCCGCGATGGAAGACCAGACGAGATTCGCAGTTAAACAGGCGCATTTCGATCTCGAAACCGCCCGCCGCAGTATTGCCTTGTACCACACATCGCTGCTGCCGCAGGCACAGCACTCGCTGGAGATTCTGGCATCTGCCTATCGCTCCGGAAAAACGGACTTTCTCAATTTCCTGGATGCCCAGCGGACGCTGCTGGAGTTCCGTCTCGAAGAGCAGCGGGCGTTACTCGAGTTCCGTCTGCATCTGACACGACTGGATCAACTCGCGGGCCGGGCGCTCCCCAGGAAGTCATTCACAATTGACCAGGAGACGGACCAATGACAAACGAATCAAAAAGTCAGAATAGCAAAAAGATCGCCGTCGTTATCCCGGTGATCGGGGCAATCATTCTGTTCGGTTCCATTTGGTTGATGGGGCGGCTCGACCTTGCTGCGGCTCGACATGACACCAGCGCCGCCGTTGCGCCGCGTCCCAAAGCTGATGTGGCAATAGTCTGGACATGCTCCATGCACCTGCAGATCCGATCACGCGGAGAGGGAGAGTGTCCCGTCTGCGGCATGATGCTGATCTCGGCCTCCACGGATTTTAGACTCTCTGCAGAGGCTCGGGCACTGGCACAGGTCGAGGTGGTGCCCGTCGAGCGACGCTGGGTTGCAAGGCAGGTTCGACTGGTGGGGTCGATCGAATACGACGAAACACAATTGCGTACGATCACCGCCAGAGTCGGGGGCCGCCTGGATCGGCTCTATGTCGATTACACCGGCGTATCGGTGAATAAGGGCGATCACATGGTATGGATGTACAGTCCCGACATTCTCGCTGCAGAAGCCGAACTGATCGAGTCGATCAAGGCGGTCGCGGCCGTGAAGGACAGTACTTTACAACTGGTGCGAAAGAGTGCAGAGGCAACCCTGGCCGCGACCAGGGACAAGCTGCGGCTGTGGGGATTGACGCCGGAACAGATTGCCGAAATCGAAGCGCGTGGCGAACCCTCTGATCATATCCAGATCAATGCGCCGATCGGCGGCGTTGTCATTCAGAAGAGCGCCGAAGAAGGCATGTACGTGCAGACCGGAACACCGATTTATCGGATCGCCGACCTCTCGAAGGTGTGGGTCAAGCTCGACGCTTATGAGTCCGACCTGCCGTGGTTGCGCTATGGGCAGGAAGTGACGTTCACCACCGAGTCACTGCCCGGCGAGACGATCATTGGCCGGATCTCCTTCATCGATCCGGTGCTCACGCTCAAAACGCGCACCGTCAAGATTCGTGTCAATGTGCCTAATGACGATGGTAAACTCAAGCCCGGCATGTTCGTCCGCGCGGTCGTGGAATCCGGCCTGTCCGCCGCCGGCAGAACACTCGACGCGAATCTGGCGGGTAAATGGGTAAGCCCCATGCATCCGGAAATCGTCCGGGATGAACCGGGGCCATGTCCGGTGTGCGGCATGGCACTGGTCAAGGCCGAAGACCTCGGATTCGTCAGTGCGGACTCCGCACTCGATCTGGCACCGCTGGTTATCCCCGTCACCGCCGCGTTGCGCACAGGCAGGCGGGCCGTCGTCTACGTGCAGAACCCCGATGATCCGAGCCGCTATGCGGGACGCGAAGTCGTCCTGGGACCGCGAGCTGGTGATTTCTTCCTGGTTCAGTCCGGAGTAGAAGAAGGCGAGCTAGTCGTAACCAACGGCAACTTCAAGATCGACAGTGCCCGGCAGATCCTGGCAGAGCCCAGCATGATGAACCCTAAATGGTCGCCTGCCGGGGAGGGCAGAGCAGCCCCACCGCCCGCAGGAAATCACCACGAAGGCAGCCATCACGAAGGAAGTCATCACGAAGGAAGTCATAAGGATGAATGAGCCGACGCTGCCAATCAATCCCCGTGAGCTTGGGTTGCTGGACAGGTTGATCTACTGCTGCCTGCACAACCGGCTGGTCGTTGTTTTGACGGTCGCCTTCACCGTTGTCTGGGGCGTCATCGTCGCGCCGTTCGACTGGGAGATCGACTGGCTGCCGCGCCAGCCGGTAGCGGTGGATGCGATTCCCGATATCGGCGAGAATCAGCAGATCGTTTTTACCGAGTGGCAGGGGCGTTCGCCGCAGGACGTCGAAGCCCAGGTGACCCAGCCGCTGACCGGCGCTATGCTGGGCATGCCGGGCGTCAAGACGGTGCGCAGCTATTCGATGTTCGGGTTCTCCTCGATCTATGTCATTTTCAAGGAGGACATCGACTTCTATTGGTCCAGATCCCGAATCCTCGAGAAACTGAACAGCCTGCCGAGAGACACCTTGCCGCCGGACGTGCAGCCGACTCTTGGTCCGGACGCGACGGCACTCGGCCAGGTTTTCTGGTACACGATCGAAGGTCGCGATGAGGATGGCAACGTTACCGGCGGTTGGGATCCGCATGAATTGCGATCGATCCAGGACTGGGATATCCGCTATAGCCTCCTGTCGGCCGACGGTATCGCCGAGGTCGCATCAGTCGGCGGTTACGTGCAGGAATACCAGATCGACGTCGACCCCGACGCCATGCGCGCCCACGGCGTCACCCTCGATCAGGTCTTTGCCGCGGTCAAGATGTCGAACGTCGATGTCGGCGCCCGGACGATCGAAGTCAACAAGGTTGAGTATGTCATCCGTGGCCTCGGGTTCATCAACGACATCGATGACCTCGAAAACACGATGATCAAGGCGAACGACAACGTCCCGATCTATATCCGCAATGTCGCCAACGTGACATTAGGGCCGGCATGGCGCCGTGGTGCCCTAGACAAGGGCGGCGCCGAAGTTGTCGGCGGCGTTGCGGTCGTACGCTATGGCGGCAATCCCCTGGCGGCGATCAAGGCCTTGAAAGAGAAGATCACGGAAATCTCGCCCGGGTTGCCGGCCAAGGTCATCATCGACTACAGCAAAGTCAGTGCGCAGGCAGTTCGACAGTTTGCCGCCGACCGGCAATTCCGCGCCTTCGACAGGGGCCACCTCGACCACCCGGCATGGCTCGACTGGGTCGCATCGACGTCACGCGCGGAGCGTCCGGAATGGTTGACCGTCAGCAAAATAGAGATCGTACCGTTCTATGACCGCACCGGTCTGATATACGAAACCCTGGGCACGCTCAAGACGGCACTGAGCCAGCAGATTCTGGTGACGATTATTGTCATCATCATCATGGTGATGCACCTGCGAAGCTCGGCGGTGATCGCCGGCACATTGCCATTGGCGGTGCTGATGTGTTTCATCGCGATGAAATCTTTCGGCGTCGATGCCAATGTCGTGGCGCTGTCCGGCATCGCGATTGCCATCGGTACAATTGTCGATATGGGCGTGATCATGTGCGAGAACATCCTGCGCCACCTCGATTCAGCACCGTCCGATGAGGATCGCCTGCAGGTCGTGTTCCGCGCCAGTAGCGAAGTGGCGGGAGCGGTGCTGACCGCGATTGCCACGACGATCATCGGGTTCCTGCCGGTGTTCACGATGATCGGTGCAGAGGGCAAGCTGTTCCGACCGCTGGCCTTCACCAAGACTTTCGCACTGTTTGCCTCGGTCATCTTGGCGCTGGCCGTCGTACCGGTGCTGGCTCACTGGTTTTTTACGTTCCGCATCAGTTCACGCCAGCTGCGCGGTGTGGTACTTTGGAGCCTCGTCGCGGCGGGGGCTGCATGTTGGATTTTCTGGGTTTGGTGGCTCGGCGCCATCGTCGTCGGCATCGCCGCGTGGCATCTGCTGGCACCAACGCTGCCGGATACTTTGGTGGTGTGGTTGCCCAAACTGTCCAACCTGCTGCTGGCCGTGCTCTTTGGCATCCTGTTGACGCAGCACTGGCTGCCGCTGGGGCCGGCCGCCGGGTTCGTCGCCAATGCTGTCGTCGTGATGGGGCCGATTGCCGGGCTTTTGACTTTCTTTCTGCTGTTCGCCAGATACTACGAACGCCTGTTGGAATTCCTGCTGCGTTTCAAGACGGTGTTTTTGATTGTGCCGCTGCTTATGCTTTTGGTTGGCGTTCTGATCTGTCTCGGAATGCGGCGGGAGTTTATGCCCGATCTCGATGAGGGCTCCTATCTGTACATGCCAAGCACAATGCAGCATGCCTCCATCGGCGAGGCACTGGATGTCCTCCAGAAGCAGGACAAAGCCTTTGCTGCGATTCCCGAGATTACTTCGGCGGTCGGCAAAATCGGCCGCGCCGAATCAGCGCTCGACCCGGCGCCTATTTCGATGATCGAAACGATCATCAACTACAAACCCCAGTACCTCGTCGATCGTGACGGCAAACGGTTGCGTTTCAAGTTTGACGCCCGGGCGACAGACTTTTTTCGTAATGAACTCAACGAACCGGTTATCGCGCTGGACGGCTTGCCGTACAAGGTGCGTGGCGTTTTCGAACGTGATCAAGACGGCCGGCTGATCAGGGATCCCGGGGGCATGCCGTTTCGAGTCTGGCGACCGGCACTCGATCCGGAGCTGAACGGTGGGCGCCCTGCCTGGCCCGGCATTCGCAGCGCCGACGATATCTGGGAGGCGATCACCGTGGCCGGCAAAATTTCCGGCACAACATCGGCACCGAAGCTGCAGCCGATTGCCGCCCGCCTTGTGATGCTGCAGACCGGCATGCGGGCACCGATGGGGGTGAAGGTCAAGGGGCCGGACCTGGCAACCATCGAGGGCGTCGGCCTCGAACTGGAGCGCCTGCTCAAGGAGGTCCCGGGGGTGGAACCCGATGCGGTCATCGCCGACCGCATCGTTGGCAAACCTTATATCGAGATCGACATCGATCGCGATGCAATCGCGCGATACGGCATTCAGGTCGGCGCGGTGCAGGATGTTATCGAGATCGCCGTCGGCGGGCGCCATATTACGACGACTGTCGAAGGGCGTCAGCGCTATCCGGTCCGCGTGCGTTACCAGCGCGAGCTCCGCGACTCGATCGAAGACCTGGGACAGGTGCTCGTCCCCGGAGTTGACGGACAGCAGATTCCCTTGATGCAATTGTCAGAGATCCGCTATGTGCGCGGGCTGCAGACGATCAAGAGCGAAGGGATGTTCCTCATCGGACACGTGCTGCTTGACAAGCGGCCCGGTTTTGCCGAGGTCGATGTGGTCGAGAACTGCAAAGCGTATCTGCAAAGTAAAATCGACAGCGGCGAACTGAAGATTCCCCAAGGGGTTTCGTACACTTTCGCGGGGACCTACGAAAACCAGTTGCGGGCCAGTAAAACCTTGCGGATCGTGTTGCCGCTGGCGCTGTTCATCATCTTCATGATCCTCTATGTGAAATTCAAATCTGTACCGGTGACGCTGGTGGTGTTCAGCAGTATCCTTGTCGCCTGGGCTGGCGGTTTTATCCTGCTATGGCTCTACGGACAACCGGGTTTCATGGACTTTGAACTGTTCGGCACCAACGCCCGCGACTTTTTTCAGGTGTCGCCGGTGAACATGAGTGTCGCTGTGTGGGTTGGTTTCCTGGCGTTGTTCGGCATTGCCTCGGATGATGGCGTTGTCATGACGACTTACCTCGAGCAACGCTTCGCCGGCGGCACTGCGGACTCGATCACCGATATTCGATCGGCAGTCGTCGAAGGTGCCATGCGTCGCATTCGCCCGTGCCTGATGACCACAGCCACGACCATTCTTGCCCTGTTGCCCGTGCTTACCTCGACCGGACGCGGCGCCGAGATCATGGTCCCCATGGCGATTCCGTGTTTCGGCGGCATGCTCATTGCATTGATGACAATGTTCGTTGTGCCGGTGCTTTACTGCCTGATTAAGGAGACCCGTTTTCGTTTCGCCCGGCTTGCCGCCGAATGAATGCCGTGCAAATTATTGAAAATTCAAACAAGGAGGTTGCTCCGCAAATTCAGTTGCAATTGTTCCGAGAAACCCGGGAGGCAGTTTGCCGTCCCAAAAACCCTGGAGACAAAATAATGAAGACTCGAATCAACACAAAACTCGCCGTTACTGTGCTCACGGCTATGATGATCACCGGTTGCAGCGGCAGCAAAGACACGGCCGCTCCGATTGCTCCGACTGCTCCGATCGCTCCGACCGCTCCGATCGCTCCGACCGCCTCTGGGAACAATGATACGGCGGTTGCCGAGGCGATGACTTATGAAGTGGGTTGCGGTGGTTGCATCTTCGAAATGGCAGATGCCGAGGGCTGTGAGGCTGCGGTCAAGGTCGATGGCAAAGCCTACTGGATTGAAGGCGTGGAAATCTCAGCCCACAAAATTGGTCTTTGTTCGGGCAGCGCCGAGGCTGACATGGCTGGTGAAGTCCAGGACGGCATATTCGTCGCGACGTCGTTCGCCTTGACGGGAGCTGTCGATGATGCTGGTGACGAACCGGGAGCTGTCGATGATGCTGGTGGCCACGACCATGGTGGCCGCGACCATGGTGGCCACGGCCATGAAGGCCACGGCCACTGATCCAGCCGGATCCCTGGTCAATGGCATATTTTTTTCTGCTGAGGTACTAAGAAATATCAGTGTTCGGACGTCTTCATTGTTGAATGGCTCGCCAGTTGCCTGATGCAAGCCCACAATGGAGGCGTCATGAACACTCGATTTTTGTCACTCGCTGTATTCTTCCTGGCCCTGGCCGGCCGGCCGGCATACCTGGAATCCGACCACGGCACAGTCGCCGAACCCCAGCCCGATCCGCCGATCCACATCCCGCGCCCCATGCCGGAGCCGGTCGACCAGCCGCCCCTGGCCCGCCTCGTTGACCGGCTCGATATCGGTGTGGCCCAGCAGTATGGGCAATTGACTGTATATCCGCTGCAACTGCGCTGGCGGCACCCGACACACCAGCGTCTCCAGACGCTGGATGCAGCCCTCGGCAGCGGTTGGCTGGAAATCCGCGAACGCGAGGCGGCCTCTGTCAATCGCCTGCAGGTGCGCAACGTCTCCGATCACCACCTTTTCCTGATGGCCGGCGAAATGATCCTCGGCGGCAAACAAAACCGCACAATCGCTGTCGATGTGATTTTGCCGCCGCGTTCGGGGTTTGTCGACATTGACGTATACTGTGTCGAACAAGGACGTTGGGACGCCGGTGTCGGCTTCAAATCCTCCAGCGCCGTCGCCGCCGTCAGCGTCCGTAAGCTAGCGGCTGCGGCTGCTGATCAGCGCAGCGTGTGGAACGACATCGACCGGCAATTGTCCGCTGCCAAGGTCGAGGCGAGGAACAGCGATTACGATGAGTTCTACAAGGCGCCGGACGTTGAACGGCGGATGCGCGAAGCGATCGATCGTCTGCGTATGCCGCTGCAGCGTACAGTCGGCGTGGTTGTCGCGGTGCATGGCCGGATTGTCGGGGGCGATATTTTCTCGAGTGCAAATCTGTTTGAAGCGCTGTGGCCGAAGCTTTGCCGGTCGTATGTCTCCGACGTCATTGTGCCGTTCCCGCAAGCGCGGCGCGAACACTTGCAAGGTCACCCGGACATCCGCGGTTATCTGAATCAGTTGCGGAATTCACAGTTCCGTGATCGGGGGACCCCGGGTCTTGGGCGCAGTTGGCAGATGGTCCGTGGCATGGGCGGCGGCGTGCTCGAGTGGCAGGGGAGCATCGTGCACACCTCTTCGTTCGGTCGTTGATCCGGAAAAAACCGGGAAGTGTCCCGGCAACGGATGGGAAAGCTTCCAGTTTCAATCTTCAACCCTCAACCCCTTCATCCTTCACCCATTCACCGCTTCACCCCATGAGTAATCCAATGAAACTGAATCAGAGACTGTTCCTGCTGTCGACCATTCTCGTCACCGTTTTCGGTTCCGGGCTCGCGATCAAAGTATGGGCGAAAAATCCACCGGCCCACGCCATCGTAAAATCACTTGGCGGCGATACCCGCTACCTGGGACACGTGAGCACGGACAAGCCGATCTATCGTGCCGGTGAGAAGGTCTATGTGCGCACGGTTGTACTCGATGCGCATACGCACAAGCCGATGACCGCTGCTGCTTCCTGCGCCTTTGTGATTGCCGGCCCCAAGGGCGATCAGATCACCAGCGGCTACTCCAAAATTATTGACAGCGTCGCGGCCTATACATGGCTGGTCCCGGACGGTCAACCCGGTGGACGGTACACGGTTGAGGTGCAGGGCAACGGTGTGGCGATGCCGGCCGGTAAACGTGGATTTGAGATTCGTGCCTATCGGGCGCCGCGGCTCAATACCCAGATCGAGTTTGTCCGCGAGGGCTACGGTCCGGGCGACGACGTCGTTGCCATCCTCGAAGCCGGCCGCGCCGAAGGCGGCGTACCCGCCGGCGCCGCCGTCGACATTGTCGCCACGATCGACGGCATCGATGTGTATCAGGGCGCCACCGAGATCGACGCCAAAGGATATTGCGAAGCCAGATTCGAATTGCCGAACCGTATTGAGACCGGCGACGGCACATTGACCTTTGTCGTACGGGACGGGGGTGTTGTTGAGACTGCGGCCAAGACGATTCCAATTTTGCTGCAGACCCTGGATATAAGTATGTACCCGGAAGGCGGCGACCTGGTGGCCGGGCTCGCCAACTATGTCTATATAGAAGCACGCACACCGGCACGGAAGCCAGCGGACATCGCCGGCGTCGTACTCGATTCCGACGACAATGAAGTGACGACGTTTCGAACGGTACACGAGGGCAGGGGGAGCTTCGCCTTCATGCCGCGAGCCGGCGAATCGTATCGGCTGCGCATCGACGAACCCGCCGGCATTGAGCGGACCTTTGACTTGCCGAAGCCGGTGTCCCGCGGCGTCGCACTGCATGCGGTTCATGAGAGCTTCGACTATCGCTGGCCGGTTGTCCTGGAACTCGCATCGACGATGGAGCAGGAACTGGATGTCCGGTTGTACAAGCGCGAAAAAGAATTGACAGGGACAACAATGACAGCGGGCACAACGCCGGCGGAGATACGTCTGGATGTACCGCCTGGGATCGATGGGGTGTTGACCGCGACTGTTTTTAATGCCGCGGGCAGGCCGATAGCCGAGCGCCTGGTCTTTCGACAGCCGGAGAAGATGGTCAATGTCTCGATCGAAGCAGACCGCAAACGCTATGTGCCCGGCGACAAGGTCGAGTTGACCGTGCGTACCACAGGTGCCGACGGCAAACCGGTGAGCGCCGTTGTCGGCATGACCGTCACCGATGAGACCGTGCTGGAAATGATCGACAAGCGGGAACAGGCGCCCCGCCTGCCGGTCATGGTTTTTCTGGATAATGACGTGCGTGACCTGGCAGATGCGCATGTCTATCTCGACAGCAGCAATCCGGATTCGCCGCGCGCTGTCGATCTACTGCTCGGCACGCAGGGGTGGCGCCGTTTTGCTGTGACTGATTTGAA
>Ga0114999_10003276_pt1 | contig 20424 bp, 20 predicted proteins | sample ArcticOcean_MG_C_3_FD_89820 | JGI IMG/M metagenome (GOLD analysis project Ga0114999, IMG submission 89820) | Marine microbial communities from western Arctic Ocean - ArcticOcean_MG_CB8_126 | ecosystem: Environmental > Aquatic > Marine > Oceanic | place: Arctic Ocean: Canada Basin | collected...
GGTTCTGTTTTATCAATACACAACGATAAGATCGTTCTTGAAAACTAGAAAACTTTATTTTTTAAAAAAATATTGAGAAGACATGTCTGAATTTTCTATGTCTAGTCCTGATTTCAATGAAGGAGAAGAGATTCCAAAGAAATTTGGTTACAAACATGGAAATATGAGACCAGAAACAAATTACCAAAATATACCTGAGAATGCTAATACCATTGGATTGATTATGGATGATCCAGATGCAATGGGTGCAGTAGGAAAAGTTTGGGTTCATTGGATGCAATGCTGGTCTGTTGCAGATGATTCAACATTAGAGTCAGCCCTACCATCGTTAGTAGGTAAAAATGATTTTGGTGAAATTGGATATGGCGGACCTGCACCTCCTGACAAACGTCATACGTACGTCTTCAAGGCATATGCGCTTGATATATGGTTAGATCTGAAAGAAGGTTATTCAAAACAGGAATTAGAAGATGCAATGAAAGGTCATATTATTGCAGAAGCAAAACTAACTGGAACTTTTGCTCCATAAAATTTATTTATTTTTTTCAGCGATTCTATATCTTAGGTATTTGTCATCTGGAGAAAATTTTGCCGGATGAACGCTAACTGTCTTGTCACCACACTCCGTACAAGCATCTTTTAGCGTATATTTTTTACATTTTGTGCATTTTCTTAATTGAAATCGCATAACTATCCCCCACCAGTCTTTTTGGATTCTTCTCTAGTAAAATTGAATGTTCCATTCTGTTTTTTAACATCTTTTTCAATTTTTTCAAGAATTGGTTTTATTATTTTTTCAGCAGTCTTAAATTCCTGTGCAGTGATACTTACTCTATATTTTGGTGCACCGATATAGGAAATTTTAATTTTAGAGTCAGCATTATCTTTAATCACATCAAGTAAAATTTTCTTTATTATTTCAATGCCATTGGATTTATTATTTGTTAATTCTAAAATTCCGCGAATTTCTACGCTTGGCAATTTTATTTTTGAACTAATATCTTCTATCACAGTTTGAATTTTTTCTGAAATCTCTAGGTTATTTAGAACGTCTTTATTTTTTGTTGCTATATCTATTATTGCATCATAAATGGAATCATATTTTGATAGAAGTTTATCTTCAATATCTTCAATTTGTTTTGTAGAAAGTTCAGCTTTCTCTTGAATGTTTTTTAAAATTCCTTGTTCTTTTTCAAATCTTTTAACATCAAGTAATTTTTTCTTTCTTTGTTCTTTTGAAATTTGTTTTAGTGAGAGATCAATTTCTCCTCTTTTGGCTTGAATTCTCTTTACAAGAAGTACTTTTTTCTCATTCTCTTTTACATATCTTCTAACTTTTCTAACCCATCCAGGTGCAATCTCGGAGATGTGCAAGAATCCCTGAACTCCATCATACTCATCTAATGTAACATATGCTCCATGATCGCTTACTTTTGTTATTGTCGCAATTACTATCTCACCAATTTCAGGTAATTCTTGAGTTTCAGTAGACATTGTTCAATTAATCAATCTAGGTAATTTAATAGTGATGATTAGAAATCAATTCCTTTTTTGGCTTTTATACCAGATTTAAAGGGGTGTTTGATTTCCTTCATTTCTGTAACTAAATCTGCCAAATCTATAATCTCTTGTTTTGCATTATTTCCAGTTAAAACTACATCTAAACTATCAGGTTTTGTTTTTATTAATTCAATTACATCCTCAATATTTATCAAACCTAAGTCAATAGCATAGTTTACTTCATCCAAAATTACTAAATCAAAATTTCTTGAAGAAATTTTTTCCTTACAAATTTTTATTGCTTCTTCTGCAATTTTTTCATGTTCTTCACGTGGACTTTTATCATCCATTATTCCAACAAAACCTTTACCAACTGCAATTAACTCCAATTCAGGTGCAAGTTTTTTTGATGAATCCATTTCTCCGTAATGCCATGAACCTTTGATAAATTGTATCATGCAAACTTTATGATTATATCCAATTGCTCTAAGTGCTAGACCTAGTGCCGCGGTTGTTTTCCCTTTTCCACCACCAGTATAAACAATGACAAGACCCTTTTCAGACATATATTAAATTCAATTTAGTTCACTAAAAACATTGTATTAATGATTAGATCAAATCAATTTAAATAAAAAACCAATAAACTAATTGAATTGATGATTCCAAGATTACTAATTAGTGGAGCAACAAGTGGTGTTGGTAAAACATCTATTACAAGTGCAATAATTTATGGTTTAAAAAAGAGAGGATATACAGTACAGCCATTCAAAGTGGGGCCTGACTACATAGACCCAAGCTATCTTACTTCAATATCACATAATGATGCAAAAAATCTAGATGTTTGGTTAATGGGAAAAAAAGAACTTGTGAAAACTTTTGTTATGAGTTCTACTTCTGATATTTCAGTTATTGAAGGTGTAATGGGATACTACGACGGATTTGGTGGAAAAACAAACTATGCAAGCACACATCATGTAGCTACACTGTTAAAAATTCCAGTAATTTTAATCCTTGACGCAAGCAAAACATCACGATCAATTGCTGCTACTGCACTTGGGTTTACTAAATTTCATAGAAATTCTAGGATATCAGGTATAATTTTAAACAAAATTGGGAGTAAAAAGCATGAAACATTATGTCGTCATGCACTAGAAAATCTTAACATACCTATAATTGGTTCAATTCCTAAAAATCCTGAAAATACATTAGAATCAAGACATCTTGGATTAGTTCCTGTTAGAGAGCAACAAAAATTAGAACAAAAATTTAAACAGATTTCACAAACAATAGCAGATGACATTGACTTTGAAAAAATTATTGAGATTTGTAAACATGTAGTACCGTTACCAAAAATAGAACCAGAAAAATTAAAAAAACCAGATATTTCTATTGCAGTAGCACTTGATAGTTCTTTTAATTTCTATTATCATGATAATATTCAGGCCTTAAGACGAGAAGGTGCAAAAATTAAATTCTTTAGTCCATTAGTAGATAAAAAAATCCCTAAATGTGACTGTATTTACATTGGTGGTGGTTTTCCAGAGATTCTAGGTAAAAAGCTTGGACAAAATATTGCAATGAAGAAAGCTATTAAGCAATATGCAGAAAATGGAATTCCAATTTATGCTGAATGTGGTGGATTGATGTATCTTACAAATTCAATAAGTCATAATAAAGAAAAGTACAAGATGGTTGGATTGTTTGATGCCGATACTGAAATGACCAGAAAAATGACATTGAATTATACCCAAGGAAAAATTAATTCAAACTGCTTAATCTCTACTCCAAGAAATTTTCATGCACATGAATTTCATTATTCAAAAATTACAAACATTCCAAAAGATGCAAAGTTTCTATATGATCTTGATATTGGTGAAGGAATTTTTTCAAAAAAAGATGGTTTTTCAGAATATAATGTCGTTGCATCTTATTCTCATCTTTATTTTGATAGTGCAAAATTTGCATCAAATATAATTAAAAATTCTAAAAATCTTAGTTAGTTCCCTGTCTTAGTAATTTGTATAGTGCATTTACAATTGCTGATGCACATGGACTTCCACCTTTACGACCTTGATTTGTAATAAATGGGATATTCATTTTTGCTAATTCTTCTTTGGATTCAACAGCAGAAATAAAACCTACTGGAATTCCAATAACAAGTGCTGGTTTTGTTATATCCTCTCTTATCATTTTCATAACTTCAAGCAGTGCAGTAGGTGCATTTCCTATGACTACAATTCCACCATTCATGTCTTCTTTTGCCACACGCATTGACATTTGTGCTCTTGTTTTGTCTTCTTTTTTGGCCATTTCTATTAAAGATGGTTCTGAAATATTACAAATTACATTATTTTTAAAATCCTTAGGATTTTGTTTGTTCATCAAACCAATTATTCCATTGACATCTACAATAATGCTACATCCATTTTTTAGTGCATCTAACCCATTTTGTACAGCATTCTTATGAAAAATAATTTTGTTATCTCTTGCAAAATCAAAATCAGCTGTAGAATGTATTATACGTCTAACTATTGGCCATTCTTGTTCATTGTATGAATGACTACCAATTTCATTTTCAATGATCTGCATACTTTCATCCTCAATTGATTGTCCTTTCCTAGTTTGCATTTTCCACTTCCCTTGCTCTTTCAATAATAAGATCAATCATTTTTTCATCTGTACCAAGATGCTTTGTTATACATATTTTTTTCAAATTTGATTTTTCTAATGCAGGCTTTAAATCATTATTAATATCAATTTTTACATGTGCTCCTTCGTGTAGGAAATAAAACACTATTGCTAATACATCTGGATTATTTTTTTGGCAGCTTTCAATACCCTGTTCAATATTTGGTTCTTCAATCTCTAAATAACATCTATCAACATTTTTGTATGTTTTTCTTAGTTCATTTACAATATAATTAATTGAAATTCCTGCATTTGGATCCTTACTACCATGACCAATAATTAATACATCCACTTTATCTTTTGATAATGAAATTTCATTTTCTTTTAATGCTGAAATTATTCTATTATCAACTAGATCCACCAATTTTTGATGCATAGTCATTGGCTTTGTAACAAGAAATTTGATTTTAGTATCTTTTTGGTATTTCATTGCATCTGCAACTGCAATTTTTACTTTTTTTCCAGGATATAGAAAATATGGTACAATTGTCATCACATCAACATCTTTTTTTAGACATTTTTCCATCCCATCTTCAATGAATGGTGGAACTACTTCCAGAAAACAAAATTCCGTAAAGTCATAATTTCCTTTTTCCTTGACTTTTTTACAGATTAATTCTAATTCTTCTTCAGCTTCTCTTTCTCTACTTCCTCTATCAATAAGCATTAATCCACGTTTCAATTTTCTATCCTCGCTATAGCTATGGTTAGATTCGGTGGAAATTTTTGCTTCTCAACAACTAATTTTCCTTCTGATGATTTTATTGCAGCGGCCTCTGAAACACTAGATGTTCCCTCAAACGATTGTACTGTTTTTGAAGGATTAGGTGTATTGACAGTTGCTAGTTTTTCTCTGTCGATATACTCTATTGGAATGTTCATCTCTTTACCCAATTCAATCAAGCCTACAACATCTTTTTCTTTCTTAATGGATACAAACCTAGCTATAGATTTGTCACTAAGACCGAATTTTTCAAGGCAATCTTCAAGACCATTTTTAATTGTCTCTTTTGATGTATCCCAATGTAGACCCACCCCAACAACAAGTGTTTGTGGTCTGTAAATAACTGCATTTTCTAATATTGATTCTGTTGAATAAGGATCAAATATTTGATCTGCAATTATCAAAAAGCCTTTTGAGTTAGAATCAATAAAGTCATTAAAATTATCGTATACAGAAACATTTTCTGGTAATTCTTTTTTCCACCAATTTTTTTCACCTGCATTCTGAAAAACTCCAATTTTTTCTTTATTTACCATATATGCACTGATTTTGGTTACGTTTGAGTCATCATCAATTTTCCAACCAAATTCTCTTCCAACCAAATCAACTGCAATTGTTTTGTTTACATCAGCTGCAGTAGTAATTACTGGTGTGGCTCCGATCTTTTCTGCAATTTCATTTGATAGTTCATTTGCACCACCTAAATGCCCAGACAAGACACTAATGACAAATTGTGCTTTATCATCAATTACAATTACAGCTGGATCTGTTTTTTTATCTTTTATGTGTGGTGCAATTAGTCTGATAACTGCACCTAAAGAAAAAAGACAAATCAGTGCATTATTAGATTTAAACAAATTAACAATTTTTACTGATGTAGATTCATCATACCATTTTATCATATTATTACCATCCGAAAATTTTGATGGAGCAAATATCTGCCATTTTGGAAATGATTTCTTTAATGATAAACCCATCTTAACACCATTTTTGGTTATAGCAAGAACTGAAACTTTATCCATACTAAAAATTAGTTTAGTTTAATTAAATTCCTTACGTTTTTTCGCATTTAGATAGGACATTTCCATCAAAATTAAAGAGTATTACTTCCACAGGTATTTTTTCTTCTGAATGATGTCTCATTTGATTATATGCTTCTTTTGTGATCTCATCAAAAAATCCATTTACACTATCTTCTATAATGATCTCCTGAACATTTCTAGCCGTATTTGCACCTAGAATTTTTCTGATTGTTTCTGGATCTGCATTACATCTTTTTGCAAGTTCTGAAAGAAATTTCATATCTACTTTTCCACCTTTAACATGGGTTTGTTTAACACCAGCAGCCATCTTTGCTAATTTTCCAATAAACCCTGCAACGTATGCTTTCTTCAAGCCCTTCTTTGCACATTGCTGTATTGTGTATCCTGAAAAATCTCCCATCTGAATGAATGAGTGATCTGGCAGTTTGATAATTTCTCTTGCAAAGTCTTCACTTCGACCACCTGTTGTTAAAACAACTTCCTCATCACACATAGAAGACACAACATCAATTTGTAGTCTTATTGCTGCTGCAAATGATGCTGTTGAATAAGGAAATACAATTCCACTAGTACCAAGTATTGAAATTCCATTCAATATTCCTATTCTAGGATTATCAGTTTTTGTAGCTAATTCTTTTCCTTTAGGAACTGAAATTACTATCTTAATTCCATTCTTTTTTAAAATTTCTCCAGCAACTTCTTGTATATTTTCTAAAATCATTTTTTTTGGTGTTGGATTTATTGCGGCACTATCTATCTCCAAACCTAATCCTGGTTTAGTAACTCTACCAACACCCTGACCGCCATCTATCTCTACAGTACCAATGTTATTTGTTAATGAAAGATCAACAAAAATTTCTGCACCATGCGTAACATCAGGATCATCACCACCATCCTTGATTACAGAACATTTTGCGTTATTTTTTGTAAATTCACAACTATTAATTTTGATATTTATTCTATCTCTTTTTGGTAAAAGAACATCAACATTGCTGATAGTTTTTTGATTAATAATTGCTAAAGCAGCTGCTTTTGATGATGCTGTTGCACAGGTTCCAGTTGTAAATCCTGTGCGGAGTTTTCCTTTGGGTTTTTCATTTTTATCCACATTGAAATTTTCATCTTTAATGTAATAACTTTTTCAGGATTAGATTATTTCAAACAATATTATCCAAACTGCTACTACAGCTAATCCCCCATAAAGAAGGAAATGAGTTGATTTTTGTGATATTGGTTTTTCTCTGTTATGTGTTTCTTCATTAAAATCATCACCAAAATTCTGGTTAGTCTGTGTAAAATTTTTAAAATTAAACCGTATATCATCACCCATTTTTTGTCCTTGATACTTCCAAAAATCTGAATGTCCCTTTTCGGCAGTTCTTTCTTGCTTTCTGAATGTCTTTTTCCTGCTATATTTTAGGAATTGATATGCTTCAGAAAGCTCTTTGAATTTTTTCCCATCATGAAATTCTTGATTCCTATCTGGATGATATTTTAATGACAATTTTCTATATGCTTGTTTAATTTCCTTTGGTGTTGAAGAACTATCAACACCTAAAATTTGTCTGCATTCTTCAGCATTTTTTCCTAATTTCAGGTGAATCTTAGGTTCCATCTATTCTATATCGGATATGTTTAAAATTAAATGTTCTAGTATTTGTGCATGGGAAAAATCTCAAAAGATAAGATTGCTATATCTGGCACAACTGGATTTGTTGGAAAAAATTTGGAAAATTTTTTTACTCAAAATAATGTAAAGTATAAGACAATTTCAAGATTAGCATTTCAAAAAAATAAACTGTCATTAATTTCTGATTGTAATTGTTTTGTACATCTAGTTGGTATAGGTACTGAAACTGAAAAGGAAAGTTTTGAAGAAGTAAATGTAGAATTAACTAAAAAGATAGTTGATGTATGTAAAAAATCAAAGATTAAAAAAATTATTTATTTTAGTGGTCTGGGTGTCTCAAGTAAATCTACTTCTGATTATTTTATTTCAAAGTTTAAAGCTGAACGATTAATTATCAAATCAGGATTAGACTATACCATATTTAGACCATCATACATTATTGGAAAAGATGATTATCTAACTAGAAATTTTAAGAAACAAATAAGAAAAAAGAAAATACTGATTCCAGGTTCTGGAAAGTATACCATACAACCTATTTCTATACAGGATGTATGTTATATTGTGAATCTTGCATCACAATCTAGAGATTTTTCAAAAAAAATTATTGATCTTGTGGGACCAGAAAAAATTTCATTTATACAATTTGCAAAAAACTCCGCGCTACGTTTTAATTCAAAAATAGAAAAAATCTCTATAAAGAAATCATTAGATAGTGCATTAACTGAAAAAAAATTTCCATATGGAATTGAAGATTTGAATATTTTATTAGGTAATTTTCATGGTAATTATAAGAAATTGAAAATAATATCTAAAATGGAATTTTCAAGAATAAAAAGTATCTAAAGTCCAGCTTCTTGTTTTAGTACATCGGCTTTGTCAGTGATTTCCCATTTAAATTCAGGCTCATTTCTTCCAAAATGACCATATGCAGCTGTTTTTTTATAGATTGGTTTTTTCAAGTCTAGATGTTTGACAATCTCTGCAGGTCGCATGTCAAAGTGTTTGTTTACTAATTTTTCAATCTCATTTTCTGAAATTTTATTTGTACCAAATGTATTTATCATTAATGAAACTGGTTCTGTAACACCAATTGCATATGCAACTTGCACTTCGCATCTATCAGATAATCCTGCTGCAACAATATTTTTTGCAACATATCTACACATGTAGCATGCTGATCTGTCAACTTTTGATGGGTCTTTTCCAGAAAAAGCACCACCTCCATGTCTACCCATTCCACCATATGTATCGACAATTATCTTTCTACCAGTCAAACCTGCATCACCATGAGGTCCACCAATTTCAAATTTTCCTGTAGGATTAACATGTATTTTGATTTTATCATTCCAAAATTCACCACAAACTGGTTTTATTACATATTCGATAATTTGTTTTGTTATTTCGTCATGTGTAATATCAGGTGAATGTTGTGTGGAAATTACAATTGCTTCTAATTGTTTAGGTTTATCATCTTCATATCTAACTGAAACTTGTGATTTTCCATCCGGTCTAACCCATGATAATTCTCCATTTTTTCTTACATCAGTCAGTTTCTTTGTTAATTTTTGAGCTAGAAGTATAGGTAATGGCATTAATTCTTCTGTTTCGTTTGTTGCATAACCAAACATCAAGCCTTGATCACCTGCTCCTTGTTCTTTATCATCATTAGCTGTTACACCTTGTGAAATATCTGGACTCTGTCTACCTAGTTTTATCATAACCTCACATGAATCTGAATCAAATTTTAATTCAGGATCATTATATCCAATTTCAGAAATTGTCTTTCTAACTATTTGTTCAATATCAAAACTAGCTTTTGATGTTACTTCTCCTGCAACACCAACAAATCCAGTTGTTGTCATAGTTTCAACTGCAACTCTTGATTCAGGATCATTTTTTAGAAATTCATCTAGTATAGCATCAGAAATTTTGTCGCAAACCTTGTCTGGGTGTCCTTCAGTAACTGATTCAGAAGTAAAAAGATAATTTTTAGACATATATTTTCGAAAAAATTAGATTTCGTCTTCTAATTTGATGAAAAGTACATTGTTGCCTCTAAGTATAACTCTTCCAAACTTTCCAACAATTTTACCATCATGAAGTTCTTCAGCATCTGTCATAATCAAATTCATATAAGAATCAACATTAAACATTTTTCCTTTGTATTCTACTTCATTTTTTAATCTAACAATAACCATTTTTTTTACATTTTTTTGTAATGTTGTTAATGGTCTTTTAGCAATTGTTTGTGACACTAATATTTCACTTATTATGAAGCGACCTTTTTGAGAATATAAAGTCTTGTTTATAGTATAAAACAAAATCCTTTATTTTTAGATACTATGAATATTTTCTATTGATTACAACTCAATTAAAAAAATTAGATGAAATATTAGGTGGTGGTGTAAAAAATGCAATTATTACAGATATTTTTGGTGCAAATGGAACTGGCAAAACACACCTTGCATTACAAATATCATTAAAACCATTAGAGGAAAAATTTGATGTTTTATTCATTGATACAACTGGAGAATTTAGACCAGAAAGATTATTGGAAATGATTAAGAATAGAAATTTACAAGATTCATTACTTGATAATCTAAAAATTGCAAGAGTGACAAATACTAAAGAACAGATTAAACTACTTGATAAAATAAAAAATCTTGAGAATATTTCACTTTTGATTGTGGATAATGTTGCAAATTTATTTGCGTATGAATATTCTAAGAAGGAACAATTTATGCAAAAATATACGGAATTTATGAAATACATGTACAATCTTGCATTAATTGGATTAGAAAAACAAATTCCTATTGTCATAACAAATCAATTATTAGAAAAACCAAATACTGAATATGAAAAACTAGATTATATAATAAATAATTTTACTCATCAAAAAATTAAACTTAAAAAAATTAAAAATTACTATGAGGGTGAAGTTTATCACCCATTTACAAATAAACAGAAATTTTGTTATAATTTTGGGGCAACTGGAATAATTGAACAATCTTAATCTATTTAATGAGTAAAATTCAGATTATGGCGTAATGGTTATGTCTACACTAGATTATGATGATAAAACAATCAAACTGATCAATTCATTTATTGTTGACAAGTTTAGAACATTTGGTTTCAACAAACTTACTGATATTCAAAAGAAAGCATCACCAAAAATACTTCAAAAATATAATTCATTAGTTATTGCTCCTACTGGTTCTGGAAAAACAGAGTGTGCAACAATACCAATTTTTGAACATATAAAAAAAACAAAACTACCAAATAAAATCAAGGCATTATATATTACACCATTAAGAGCATTAAACCGAGATGTTTACAGAAGAATTGAAAAATATGCCGAGCATAATGGATTAAAAATAAAAGTTCGTCATGGAGATACATCACAAACTGAAAGAAAAAAAATCAGAGATTTTCCACCCGATATTTTAATCACTACGCCTGAAACACTTGTTGTTTTGTTATCCCAGAAAAAAGATTTGAATGCGTTATCTGATTTAGAGTGGATTATTGTTGATGAATTACATGAGCTGCTTGCAAGTGAAAGAGGTTCACAGCTGTCTATAAGCTTAGAACGTTTACAATTTAATTCTCAAAAAGAAATCCATCGTATTGGCCTATCAGCTACTATTGGTAATATCAGTGATGCATCAAAATTTCTTGTTGGAAATAACAGAAAATGTGAAATTATACTGGATAAATCAGTTCGCAAATATGAGGTTGATGTAAAATTTGTGGATGGAGGTATACATGAAGTTGCTGATAAAATTATTGACTATGTCAAAGAAATGCAAATTAATTCACCAGTACTATTATTCGCTAATTCTCGTGGAGAATCAGAAACACTTGCTTCAGTATTAAAAGAAAAAACCAAAATCAAGATAGATCTTCATCATGGTTCACTTTCTAGACAAGTTAGAGAAGAAACTGAAACTATTCTTCGTAATGGCATACCAGGCATTGTAGTATGTACTTCATCACTTGAACTTGGATTAGATATTGGCTCCGTTGAGTTAGTTATTCATTATGGTTCGCCAAGACAAGTTTCCAAATTTATGCAGAGGATTGGTCGAAGTAAACACAATAGAAATTCATCTGCAAAAGGATTAATCATCACAAATCATGCAGATGATGAATTTGAAACAAACGCCATAATACAAAGAATTGATGAATCCTCAATTGAAGAACAAAAAATTCATGATCTTTCATTTGATGTACTTGCTCATCATTTAGTTGGAATAACCAAACAATTAGGTGATGTATCTGTAGAAACTGCATTTAGGATAGTAAAACAAGCTTATCCATTTAGAAATTTAACAATAGAAGAATTTTCAAATGTTTTGAAAATATTAGATTCACAGTCTCTCATATCTTTTAATGTTGAACAAATGTCTTTTTGGGCAAAAGGAAGATCATTTAGATATCATTTTCAAAATATTTCAACCATTCCAGATATTTTAAAATACAAAGTAATTGACATAACCAGCAAAAAATGGATTGGAACTCTTGATCAACGATTCGTTGGCAGTTATGGCGAATCAGGAAATATTTTTGTTTTACGTGGTTCACAGTGGAGCATTCTAAATGTTGATAAGAAATCATTAAAGGTAAACGTTGAACCATTTCTTGGAAAGAGTAAAGTTCCATATTGGGAAGGTGAAAACATACCAGTTGATTATGCCACAGCAAATAAGGTTGGACAACTTAGAACAAAAGTGAAAAATGGTTCAGTGAAATTATCAAACAAAATAATTTCAGAATTAAATTTTGATATAATTCCAGATGAAAAAACAATTGTTATTGAATCAATGCGTACTGAAGATGAAATTGTATTGCATGCATGTTTTGGTACAAAAATCAATTCAACAATAGGAATGTTATTAGCATCATTATTAGAATCCACACTAGCATCTCCTGTTACTACAAAATCTGATGCTTATCGTATTTGTCTATCATCTAAGAAAAGAATTTCAGAAAAAGATCTGATTAACGAATTAACAAGTAAATTTGATATCTATGATATAATGTCAACAGCCTTGAAAGATACTAATGATATGATTTGGAAAATTTGGTGTGTTGCAAAACAATTTGGAATTGTTGAACGTGGAGCAGTATATGAATTTCGACAAGCTCGTTATATTTCTGAAAGATATACTGGTACTCCACTAGTAAAAGAAGCCATTAGAGAATTATTTCATGATAGATTTGATCTTTTACACACAGAATCTATTTTACAAAAAATAAAGAATAAAGAAATTGGCATTGTATGGATAGATACTAAAAATTTCTCAACACTCGCTGAACCAATTTTAGATAATACCACCAAAAATTATCCATCACCTGCAAATATTGATAAAAGCATTCTAGATTTAGTAAAAAAACGATTATCTAAAACTCAACACAGACTTGTTTGTGCTAGATGTGGGATATGGCAAATGCTTGTTACACCTGAAACAATTCCTTCTACATTGAAATGTAAATATTGTAAGGGTGAACAGATCACAGCCACGTATTTCTCAGATTTTGATTTACAAAAAATTATCCAAAAAAATCATAGTGGAAAAAAACTTTCTCAAGATGAACAGCACAAATACGAAAAGGCATGGAAAAAAGCTTCCTTATTACAGGAATATGGCAAAATTGCATTAACTGTTTTATCAGGATATGGTATAGGTCCAGATGCACAAGGAAGAATTTTACGAAACATGATCGATGAAGAAGATTATTTGTACAAGCAAATAATCGCAGAAGAGAGAAAATACGCGCTTAATAGAGGATTTTGGGATTCTTAGTTTTTCTTTTCAATTTTTGAATATTGTTTTAAAAATAATTCCACTTTTCCTTCCAAACCTGCTTTTGCATTAACTCCTAAAACTGAAATAATATCTCCTAATGAATAATTATCTAAAAGATCAGCTTGTTGTCTCCAACCTTTAATCCAAATTTGTCCACTATCATCTTCTACAAACATTTCAGATAATGTAATCTGTTCGCCATTTTTTGTTTGTAATTCACGTTTTTCAGGGGCTTTTAGAATTATTGCTTCAATACAATATTCATTTCCTTCTTTTATTTCTGAAATCTTTGTTCTTAAATTAGAAATATTTGGCATGTTCTCATCTTCAATTTTTCTTATGAAAGAATCTTGATCTAATTTAATTGTGTTACCAAAAACCTTTGATGGCATAAATTCCAAAATATCATCTTTTACATACGCTGCTAATTGATTTGAAGCATCAGTAATTCTAAACAAGTTTTTTGATTTATCCATTCCCAAAACTGTATTATCTCCTGATGAATTGTTTTTATCTCCTAGAATTCTGATTATTATTGGTTCTATCTCTTTACTACCTTCAATTTCAACAATAGTTGCATCATTACCATGAATTTCCAATCCTCGATTTCCAGTCTTTGTCTTTACTCCAAGTAATCTTACTTTTGCATTTGAAGCAATCATTTTTGGTAGTATTGATTCATCTTTTCCCCAAAGTACAACGTTCAAATTATTTCCACTGCTTCCTTTAATTCTAAATTTTAATGCTTTTGATGGCTGACCCCTTGAATTTGTAAATTCCATTAGATTGATCATACCATTAACTGTTCCAGATATTACAAGATCTCTCTGATCTTCTTTAGCTGTACTAACATCTACCGTGATTGAATCAAGTGATGGTATATTGCTATCAGATTTTACAGCCTCAATTGTTGAACCTGAACCTATGTTAATTGTAGGCAGACCAGTTAGATCTGATTTTACATATGCTTTGATAATCTTCACTAAATCTCCAGGTTTAAGATTTTCAATTCCTGGTAGGTTTGCTTTCTCATCCCAGAGTTTAACACTAGCAGTTGAATCAGAATCATATACAGTAATAGTTCTCAATAAAAAAGAGGTTCCATCTTTTTTTGTAAATTGTTTTGTAGGTGACATATTTAGAATTCGTGATTCAACTGTAACTTCTTTTGCACCTACAAAAAGATCTTTTAATTCAATTTCCATCTTTTTTGATTGTTCTAAAGTTATGCCTAAATCAGCTGCTATTAGAAATAAAGCTCCGTCATCAGTTAAATAACCTGCACCAATTTTATCTTTTTTCTCTTTGATTTTATCTTCTATAACAGATCTAGATAATTCAGGAACGGTATCTAGTAATTTTGATAAAAGTTCTTCAAATTTAGACAATTCATTATATTGATAATTTGATTATTAATAAAATTATCATTAGCTACATTAGGAGGATAAGCAAATGATGAACATGTCAAGTATTGAAGTTCATTCTTTATCAAAATCATATAATTCTATATTGGCAGTAGATGGAATAGATCTAAATGTAAAATCTGGTCAAGTTTTTGGATTTCTTGGACCAAACGGTGCTGGAAAATCAACTCTAATTAAATTACTTACTACATTAATCCAACCTAATAATGGAAAGATCTCTATTTTAGGTATTAATGCAATCAAACAACCACTGAGTGTTAGAAAGAAAATTGGTGTTGTTTTACAACAACCAAGTTATGAACCTACACTAACTGTTGAAAAATCCTTAGAGAAATATGGTATGATGTGGAATGTTGATAAAAAAATCAGAAAAAAACGTATGGAAGAACTTTTGGCATCATTTGAGCTTACTACAATTAGAAAAAAAAGAAATGAAGATCTTTCGATAGGTCAAAGAAGACGTGTCCAAGTTGCTCGTGAATTTATGCATGATATGGATTTATTATTTTTAGATGAACCTACTGTAGGTTTAGATCCAAGTGCAAGACGTAAATTATTAGATTTTCTTAAAAATAAAGTAAAAGAAACAGGTCTAACAATTTTTTATACCACACATGTACTAACTGAAGCTGAGTATCTATGTGATAATATTGCAATTATCAATAATGGTAAAATAATTACAGTTAATTCACCAAATGAATTAAAAAGGACATTTGGAAAGGAAAAAACAATTAAAATTCATGTAACATCTACAATTGAAGAGCTTAAAAAACTATTACAAGAAATTCCAGATTGTGATATTGAACAAGATGGAGGAATTATAATTACAATTCATTCCACAAATTCTGAAATTGTTTTAATGAATGTACTAAAAATTTTAAATCAAAATAATATTTCAATTGAAGATTTGTCAGCAGTGCCAACAAATTTAGAAGAAATATTCCTAAAAGTTGTGAGTGATTCTAATGCATCCAATAATTAGATTAGTTAATAGAAATATTACTATTTCAATAAATCCTGGGTTTTTATTATGGCAGGTAATATTTCCATTGATTTACATTTTTGTTGCAGGTTTCGCATATACTTCTCTAATTGATAATGTTTCATTTGGAAATAAATCTCTAACTTATCCAGCATTTTTAGCATCTGGAATGATTGGATTTAATATAATGAATAGTACACTTGTGTCTGGTATAATAATTTGGAATGACAGACGACATGGAATGTTTGAACAAATAATGTCTGGTCCTTTTACTAGATCACATTACATTATCAGTAATATAGTAACAATTGCAATAGTTGGATTAATCAGTGCAGGATTAATTACAGCAGTTGGTTATCCAGTTTTCTTTGAATCTGTAGAATTTACTCTAATTACAATTCCATTAATAATTTTTTGTTCAATTATTGGTGCAATTTTGTTTGGTTCTATTGCATCAATAATTTCTACACGAATACGTTCTAGTGAAGGTTTTAATGTAATAATTAATACTGCATTTCTTTTTTTTGCTTTTGTGAGTACTGCATTTTATCCAGCATCTGGTGCACCACAACCTCTTGCAACTATATTTTATCTGAATCCTTTGACATATCTTGTTGATATAATTAGAGCTGGAATATTTGGAACCATTACAGAATTTGTAATATTAGAAATGGCAGTTCTAGTAATCTTAGCATCAATACTTTTTATTATTGCAACTAAATTATTGACAAAATTAGATTTTTAAAAAATATAGCCCGGCCCAGACTCGAACTGGGGTCAAAGGCTCCAAGGGCCCCTATGCTTGCCGCTACACTACCGGGCTTCAGTACAAAATCTCTTTCAAACCCTATATTATTATTTTATAATATCTATCATAATTGATAGAAAATGAAGTATTATGCAAATTACGTTAAGTATTTCTTAGTCTTGATATTAGCTAAAGTGATTATATGGTAACAAAAGTAGTTGTTTTCGGTCTTAGTACAGAAGGTTACAACATTGCATGTAAAACGGCTCTCAAAGGTGCTGATGTACAAATTATTGATGAGTCGACACCTTCGGCAATATCTATAACATCAGATATAGCTAAAACCTATCCAACTGTTCAGACATTAAAAGACGATGAACCATTATTATCAATGACGCCTATTGACGTTGCTATTTCAAAAGCTCAAATTCTATTTTTTGTACCTATATTACGAAAAACTGGACAAGATATAAAAATTGAAATAAATTCAAAATTCAAAACAGCAATTACAAATATCAAAAAAGGAAGTTCTATAGTTTATTGTTTGGGTACTGGTTTTGGAGGTAATTCTGAAAATATGGCTTTATTAGAACATGTTACTGGTTTCAAGGTTGCAAAAAATATTTCATATTATTATTATCCATTACCTACAAATAATGAATTACCAAGTTTTATTGGAACTAATAGTGATAAACCTAACGAAAATCTAATAGAATTATTATCTAATGAAAAAAAACCACAAGTTATTGCTATATCTTCATCCGAACACTTTCACGCAATTAGTGTACTAAAACAATTTTCTGTACTTACAAGTATTCTAGAGATTTGTAAATTTGCAAAAGATAAAGCTTCAAAATCAGATTTAACTACAAGTGATTTGAGTGAAATTTACTTAGATGATATAATTAATGATCTTTTTGATTTACGATCTCTTAGTCTTTCATTTGAAGGTGCAAATACATTGATGTACATAATTAATGGTAGCATAAAGGGTGTAGATAATTATATCAAAAGACTTATCGATGAAATTAGATTAGTTCTAAAGAAAAATGAATTAAAAGCTAGTAGAACAAAAATTTTACTTCTATGGTCACTAGATCATAATGAAATGAAAGGTGATAAAATTGAAATACTTAAAACACTACAAACAAAATTACAAGATTATATTAATGACGTAGAATCTGTCGGAGATTCTATTGATTTTTTTCAAAATGAGAAAACAACAATTGTTGTTGCTTGTTCAAAATCTGATTTTGAATATATTCATAAAAATAAAAAAGATAATGATATAATAATAATAAAAGCTAATCCACTGTGTGAATTATCGCAAAAATAATATTGCTAGACATATGATAAAGAACTATGGTAGAAGAAAATAATGTTGAAAATGAAACAAACTCGGACGTTGATTCATCTATAGAAAACGAAATTGAAAATCAAGTAGAAACTGGTTTTGCAAAAAATTTATTTCATATGATAACCGAATATCAGGAAAAACTTTCTGTATGTGAGGATAAATTACAACGAGCTTTAGCGGATTATCAAAATCTTGAAAGACGAAGTCAAACTGAAATATCTCAAAGAGTTTTAGATAAAACAAATCAACTAATGCTTAATTTTATTAAAATTTATGAAGATTTTATTCGGGCAAAAACTGCTTTATCACAGAATGATACTAATACAGAAGGTTTAGACGGTATAATGAAAAATATGGAAATTATTCTTTCTGAAAATAATATAAAACCAATTGATGCAATAGGTGAGATCTTTGATCCCAATTTACATGAAGCGGTTTCAATTGTAGAGGATGATTCATTAGATGAGGGTACAATAACAAAAGAAGTGGCAAAAGGATATATTTCGTCTCAAGATGTTATTAAACCATCTAAGGTAATTGTATCAAAAAAAAAATAAAAAAATAAGTGAAATATATGGCTGAAAAAATTATTGGAATTGATTTAGGAACGAGTAATTCTGCTGCATCAGTAATACAAGGTGGAAAACCTGTACTAATTCCTGCTGCAGAAGGTACAACTGTAGCTGGTAAAGCATTTCCATCTATTGTTGCTTTTTCAAAAGATGGGGATCTTTTGGTTGGTGAACCTGCTAGAAGACAAGCAGTTACTAATCCTGATAATACTATAAGAGAAGCAAAAAGAAAGATGGGAACTGATTTTTTATATAAAATTCAAGGAAAAGACTACAAACCACAACAAATTTCTGCTTTTATTCTTCAAAAAATTAAACGTGATGCAGAAGCATTTACCGGTGATACAATAAACAAAGCCGTAATTACAGTACCAGCATATTTTGATGACAATCAAAGACAAGCAACTAAAGATGCAGGTATAATCGCTGGTCTTGAAGTAGTCAGGATTATCAATGAACCAACAGCTGCATCATTAGCATTTGGTATTGATAAAAGTAAAGAAGACATGAAAATTCTAGTTTTTGATTTTGGTGGAGGTACATTAGATGTAACAATAATGGAAATGGGTGGAGGTGTATTTGAAGTAATGAGTACTTCTGGTGACACACAACTTGGAGGTTCTGATATGGACAAAGCAATAATTGATTTTGTTGTAGATGAATTTAGGAAAAAGGAGGGAATAGATCTAACTAGTGATAGTACTGCTATGACTAGAATAAAAGAAGGTGGTGAGAAAGCAAAAATTGAATTATCATCAGTGATGGAAACTGATATTAATTTACCATTCATTGCACAAGATTCTTCAGGTTCTAAAAATCTTGAAGTAAAATTAACAAGAGCAAAGCTAGAAGATCTTGTTAATCCAATTGTTGAAAGATGTAGATCATCAATTGATAAAGCAATAGAAGATGCAAAAATTTCTAAAACAGAAATTACAAAAATTGTTCTAGTTGGTGGTCCAACAAGAATGCCAATAGTAAGAAAGTTTGTTAGTAGTGCACTTGATAAAGAAGCAGAATCTGGAGTTGATCCAATGGAAGCAGTTGCATTTGGTGCTGCTGTACAGGCTGGTATAATTGCAGGTGATGTTACAAGTGATATTGTATTACTAGATGTTACACCATTAACTCTTGGAATTGAAACACTTGGTGGTGTAAGAGAACCAATTATAGAAAGAAATACTACAATTCCTACTTCAAAAGATAAAACATTTACGACTGCACAAGATAGTCAAACCGCTGTAACAATTAATGTTGTACAAGGTGAAAGACCTATGGTATCTGATAATGTGGCATTAGGAAATTTTAATCTTAATGAAATTCCACCAGCACCAAGAGGTGTACCACAAATTAATGTTAAATTTGATATTGATGCTAATGGAATTTTAAATGTTACAGCAAAAGATCTTGGTACTGGAAAAGATGCCAAAATAACAGTAGAATCATCTACAAAAATGTCTGATGCTGATGTTGAAAAAATGAAAGAAGATGCAGAGAAATTTGCTGAAGATGATAAGAAGAAAAAAGAATCTGTTGATATTAAAAATGAAGCTGAAAGTTATATTTACAGTACTGAAAAATTAATTAATCAAGATCTAAAAGATAAGATTCCTCAAGAAAAAGGAATTAAAGTAACTGATGCAATTAAGGAGCTTAAAGAATCATTAACTCAAGATACTGAACAAATTAAAATTAAACTTGAAGCATTAAAATCTCTTGTAAATGAAATTACAACTGAATTATACAAAAATGCTACACCACCACCTGGTGATGAACAACAATCTAGTCAACAACAGGAAAATACTGAGGGCAATTCTACTGATGAACAAAAAACTGATTCAGATGCAGAACAAAAAACTGATTCAGATGCAGAACAAAAAACTGATTCAGATGCAGAACAAAAAACTGATTCAGATGCAGAACAAAAAACTGATTCAGATGCAGAA
>Ga0114999_10003280_pt1 | contig 20409 bp, 17 predicted proteins | sample ArcticOcean_MG_C_3_FD_89820 | JGI IMG/M metagenome (GOLD analysis project Ga0114999, IMG submission 89820) | Marine microbial communities from western Arctic Ocean - ArcticOcean_MG_CB8_126 | ecosystem: Environmental > Aquatic > Marine > Oceanic | place: Arctic Ocean: Canada Basin | collected...
AACAGACTGGTCGCCCGGACCGAGCAGCGGCGCATCCTGATGGTCATCTCGGACGGCGCACCGGTCGACGATTCGACCCTCTCGGTCAATCCCGGCAACTACCTGGAGCGCCATCTGCGCGAGGTGATCCACTGGATCGAGGCCTATTCGCCGGTCGAGCTTCTGGCCATCGGCATCGGCCATGACGTCACGCGCTACTACCGGCAGGCGGTCACCATCACCGATGCCGAGCAACTGGGCGGCGCGGTCATGGACCAGCTCGCCTCCCTCTTCGACGAGGACGGCATCAAGCAGAAATCGGCCATGCCGGCCCGTCGCCGCGCCATGGGTTAATCGCTCCGGGGGTTAGGCACGCCGCGGCTAACCGCTCAGGCGGTTCTCCAGGAAGTTCAGCGTCCGGGTCCAGGCCAGGGCGGCGTCCTCGGCGTCGTAGCGCTGGGTCATCGGATTGGCGAAGGCCTGATAGGCCTCGTACCAATGGCTGGTATAGGGCTTTCCCACTGCGGCCATGCGCTCCTCGAAGCCCGTCACCATCTCTTGGTTGATCCAGCCGTCGCGCGTCGCGTAATGGCCCAGGACCGGGCCCCTGAGGGCCCCCAGGGCCTCGACCGAACGGCTGACCCCGCCGAATTCCGGCCCGACGCGGCCGTAATAGACCACCGTCGCCTCGACCGGGGCGACCTGGCCGGCATTGAGTGACCAGCCGCCGCCGAAGCACCAGCCGATCGTGCCCAGCTTGTCCGTCGTCATGGTGTGGTCGCGCAGCCAGGCGTTCCAGGCATCCAGGGTCTCCGCCGCCGTGGCGCCGTCCAGCCCACCGATCAGAGCCTTGGCCTCCTCCGGCGTGGTCGCGACCTTGCCGCCGTAGAGATCGACCGTCAGGGCGACGTAACCCGCCTTGGCCAGTTCGGCCGCGACCGCCTTGATCTGGTCGTTTAGGCCCCACCATTCGTGGACCAGCATGACTGCCAGCGCCGGGGTCTGGGCCGGCAGGGCCAGAGCGCCCGCCACCCGGCGACCGCCCGTGATACCGATCTCGACCGTCTCGAGTCCCGCCGCCACGGCGCGCGCGATCCTCGTCTCCGACAAGGGGCGCTGGCTGACCGCGCGGCTCGGCTACGATTCCGAAGGGCGGCTGACCGGGCTGGACGGGGCCGAGAGCGGCATCCTGCCCGGGCTGGACGGAGAGCCGCTGCTGACGGGGGGCAGCTATACCGATACCGAGGACCTGACCACGGGCGCGGACGGGCGGCTGATCGTCTCTTTCGAACGGGTGCATCACCTGTGGTCCTATCCGGCCGGGACACCGCCCTTCCAGGGCATCCCCGTTCCCGCCCTGATGGCCGGCGCGCCGAGCAATGAAGGCATCGAGTCCGTGGCCGCCCTGCCCGATAGGCCGCTGCTCCGAGGGCTATAGCGACGCGCCGGACACGGTACTCGGTTGGATCGGCGGGCCGGGGGGCTAGGCGCCCCTGCCCGTGGCGGTGACCGGCGGCTACCGCCCGTCGGGCGCGGCCAGCCTGGACACGGGCGAGGTCTTCCTGCTCGAACGGCGCTTCAACCCGCTGGACGGCCTCGCGGTCCGCATCCGCCGCTTCGCCCCGGGCGAGATCGTCGCGGGCGCGCGGCTCGAAGGCGAGGTCCTGGCCAAGCTCAGCCCACCGCTGACGATCGACAATTTCGAGGGCATCGCGCTCCGCCGGGCAGCGGGGGAAACGCTGATCTATCTGCTCTCCGACGACAATCTGCGGGACAGCCAGCGCAGCCTGCTGATGCTCTTCGCCCTGCCCGATTAAGGGGGGGGGGTGGGACGGACGGGCGCGTCTGGACAGGAGTGTTATCCCCTCACCCTCCCATCGCTGCCGCGATGGGCGCCTCCCTCTCCCCGGGGGAGAGGGGTTCAATCTCCCTCTCCTCGGGGAGAGGGCTGGAGTGAAGGGAAGAGAAGCGGGAGCCGGCGGGTGAAACGAAAACGGCCCGCCGAAGGCGGGCCGATGAGCGCGGAAGACGGCGGCGCCGGTCAGGCGGCGGCCGCTTCCTTCGCCTTGAGGATGCGCCGCTTCAGGCGGACCGCCTCGGTCGGCAGGTTCCGGTTGGGCGTGCCGATCAGGAAGGCGTCGATGCCGCCGGCCTTCTCGACCGTGCGGATGCCGTGAACGGAGACGCGCATGCTCAGGCTCTGCCCCAACACATCGGACAGCATGCTGGTCTTCTGCAGATTGGGCAGAAAACGGCGACGGGTCTTGTTATGGGCATGGCTGACATTGTTGCCAGACATCACACCCTTGCCGGTGATCGCGCAGCGTCTAGACATGATATTCCGGTCCGTGGCCTAGAAAAGATAAGTTGCCCCACCGGTTGGCGAGGCGAACGCGCGCTTATTTAGGCCAGACGGGCCTATGGGGTCAAGTGGGGAAGGGCGGCGGTGTGTTCCACGCCCCTTCCCGAGGACATAAGGTGCATGCGCGCATACCAATCCTCGAACTCGACGTCATCCCCGCCTCCGCGCGGAGCATCCAGTACGCCGCAAGCACTGGATCGCCCGGGCCGGAGCCGGGCGATGACGATAGGGAGAATTCCGACGGTCTCGCCTGCCTAATCCCCTTTCTCGCCCCTGAACACCGCCAGCAGTTCGCTCGCCGCTGCCGCCGGGGTGGCGCGGCCGGTGGCGACGGCGGATTCGAGGGTGGGGAGACGGCGGCGGATTTCGGGATCGGCGCGCAGGGCTTCGACCAAGCCCTCGCGCAATTCACGCCAGAGCCAGGTCTTGGCTTGTTCGGCGCGCTGGGCGGCGATGGCGTCGCCCTCCTCCGTCACCAGGGCGGCGCGGAAACGTTCGACGGCCTGCCAGACCTCGGCGACGCCCTTGCCCTCGGTCGAGGAGACGCGGGCGACCTCGGCGCGCCAGCCGGGATGGGAGGGGCGCAGGAGGTGCAGGGCGGCCTGGTAATCGGCGGCGATGCGCCCGGCATCCTCGGCCAACCCGCCATCGGATTTGGTGACCACGACCAGATCGGCCAGTTCAGCGATGCCGCGCTTGATGCCCTGCAATTCGTCGCCGCCGCCGGGCGCGACCAGGAGCAGGAACATATCGACCATCTCGGCCACGGCCGTCTCGGACTGGCCGACCCCCACCGTCTCGACCAGCACCACGTCGAAGCCTGCCGCCTCGCAGACCAGCATCGCCTCGCGTGTGCGCCGGGCCACACCGCCGAGGGTCTCCCCCGCCGGAGAGGGGCGGATGAAGGCCCCGTCTTCGCGGCCCAGCCCCTCCATCCTTGTCTTGTCGCCCAGGATCGAGCCGCCGCTGCGCTTGGAGGAAGGATCGACGGCGAGGACGGCGACCTTGTGCCCGGCCGCGATCAGATACAGACCCAAGGCCTCGATGAAGGTCGATTTGCCGACCCCGGGCGGACCGGAGATGCCCAGGCGCATGGCGCCGCCGCTATGGGGCAGGACGGCCTCCAGCACGGCCTCGGCCCTCGCCCGGTGATCGGGGCGCGCCGATTCGACCAGGGTGATGGCGCGCGCCAGGGCGCGACGATCGCCCGCGCGCAGCTTTTCGACCAGGGCCGCCGCCTCGGTGGGGTTCGGCGACTCGCCGGTCATGCTCTTGCCACTCGATTCATGGGCCGAGCGTAGCGCGGGCCGAGCGCCGCGCCTACCTCGGCGGGCCGAGCGGGGCGGGTAATCCGAACCGTCGTGCAAGCCCACCTCACCCCAACCCTCTCCTCCCGAATGGGAGGAGAGGGAGATATGACGGGAGCGGCGGATTGTCGGGACAGAAGCCTGTGCCGCCTTTCGCCTATTCCGTCGCCACCGGTCCGGTCGCCTCCGGGGCCAGGGTGCCTTGCAGCCGTTGCTGGAGTTCGGCGGTTTCCTGCTGGCGGCGCCACATGCCGGCATAGATCCCGTCGGCGGCGAGAAGTTCCTGGTGGCGGCCGCGTTCGACGATGCGGCCGGCCTCGAGCACGGCGATCTCGTCCGCGTCGATCACGGTGGAGAGGCGATGGGCGATCATGATCGTCGTACGGCCCTGCATGATTTCGCGCAGGTTGTTCTGGATCTCTTTTTCGGTATGGGTGTCGAGGGCGCTGGTCGCCTCGTCGAAGAGCAGGATGCGCGGGCCCTTGAGGATGGTGCGGGCGATGGCGACGCGCTGCTTCTCGCCGCCCGAGAGCTTGAGGCCGCGCTCGCCCACGCCGGTCTTGTAGCCGTCGGGCAGCGACATGACGAAATCGTGGATATGGGCGAGGCGAGCCGCGGTCTCGACCTCCTCGCGGCTGGCCCCCGGCCGGCCATAGGCGATGTTGTAGTAGATGCTGTCGTTGAACAGCACCGTGTCCTGGGGAACAATGCCGATGGCGGCGCGCAGGGGGGTCTGGGAGACCTCGCGGATGTCCTGGCCGTCGATGCGGATGGCGCCGCCGGTGACGTCGTAGAAGCGGAAGAGCAGGCGCGAGACGGTCGATTTGCCCGCCCCGCTGGGCCCGACGATGGCCAGCGACCGGCCGGGCGGCACCTCGAAACTGACGCCCTTCAGGATGGCGCGGTCCTCGCGATAGGCGAAGGAAACGTCGTCGAAGGTGACGCGGCCTTCCGTCACGGCGAGATCCGGCGCGCCGGGCGGATCGGTCACCTCGGCCTCGACCTCGATCAGCTGGAACATGGATTCCATATCCGCCAGGGACTGCTTGATCTCGCGATAGACGAAGCCGAGGAAGTTGAGCGGCAGGAAGAGCTGGATCAGGTAGGTGTTGACCAGGACGAAATCGCCCACGGTCATGCGCCCCTCGGCCACGCCGTTGCCGGCCATCAGCATCACCGCAGTCAGGCCGACGGAGATGATCAAGGACTGGCCGACATTGAGCGAGGAGAGGCTGATCTTGCTGCGGACCGCGGCCGCCTCGTAGCGCTGCATGGACTCGTCGTAGCGCCGCGCCTCATGCGCCTCGTTGCCGAAATACTTGACGGTTTCGTAGTTCAGCAGGCTGTCGATCGCCTTGGTATTGGCCTCGCTGTCCATGGCGTTCATGCGGCGGCGGTATTTTAGGCGCCATTCGGTGACCGCCAAGGTGAAGACGATGTAGCAGAGGATGGTGCCGAAGGTGACGGCGGCATACCAGACATCGAACAGGCCCCAGAGGATGGCGCAGACCATCAGCACCTCGACCAAGGTCGGGATGACGTTGAAGAGCATGAAGCTGAGCAGGAACTCGATGCCCTTGGTGCCGCGCTCGATCGCGCGGCTGAGCCCGCCGGTCTGGCGATCCAAGTGGAAGCGCAGGGCCAGGCGGTGAAGATGCTCGAAGGTGGCAAGGGCGACCTGGCGGATGGCGCGCTGGGAGACCTTGGCGAAAACCGCGTCGCGCAACTCGCCGAAGGCGAGGGAGAGCACGCGGATCAGGCCATAGGCGAAGATCAGGCTGACGGGCACGACGACGATCGCGCTCGCCCCGACATTCAGGGCGTCGACCGCGTCCTTGTAGAGGATCGGGACATAGACATTGGCCAGCTTGGCCAGGACCAGCAGCACCATGGCCACCGTCACGCGCAGGCGCAGCTCCCCCTCCCCCTTGGGCCAGAGGTAAGGCAGCAGCGCGCGGATGGCGCGGGCGTCTCCCTTGGAATAGAGACGGGATTGGGAATCGAAGGGGCGGTGGGCCATGGTCTGAACTATATAGGGTCCGGACTATATAGGTCGCCTGGGGCCGTACGGCCCGCAAATCGATTCAGAGATTCGATTTGCCCCGGCGGGCGGGCAGGCGAATACTCCATCGGCCAATGAATCTGGCTCCGGTGAATCAGGGGCCAGGGAATTTTAGGCCAGCGACTTTTAGGAGGGGCCACCGTGACCGCGTTCGCCGAAACGATCCACGATTTCCACATTCCCGCGCGGGCGGGCAAGGGGTTCCGCGTCGCCAAGGGCGATCTGATCCGCATCACCGATCTGCAGGGCGACCAGCCCTGCGATTTCTGGGCTTTCGCGGCGGAGAATCCGCGCGAGTTCCTGTCGCCGGAACACACCAAGCCCTCGATCCACAAGGTCTCCCCCAAGGTCAGGGACGCGGCCTATACCAACTACCGCCGGCCCATCGTGACCCTGGTCGAGGACAATTCCGTCGGCAATCACGACATGCAGTTCGCGGCCTGCGACGAGGCCCGCTATATCGAGCTCAAGGCGCCGATGCCCCATGCCAGCTGCCAGGGCAACCTGCATATGGCGCTCGAGGCGCTGGGCATCGATTTCGACGCGGTGATCCAGCCTTGGAACCTGTTCACCAATTTCTTCATCCTGCCCGATGGCGGCATCGAGATCCGCCCGCCGGGCACCAAGGGCGGCGACAATATCGTCCTGCGCGCGGATATGGACGCCCATATCGTCGTCTCGGCCTGCCCCCAGGACATGAACCCCACCTGCGGCGGCAGCCCCACCGATCTGCGTGTCGAGGTCGGGCGGGGGTAAGCGCGCGGGTTCGGACCACGCGGCCCCGCGCCCTTCGAGACGGCCCTGCGGGCCTCCTCAGGGTGAAGGTCCTAATCCGATGAGGATACGGATTCTCGCCTCATCCTGAGGAGACCGCGCAGCGGCCGCCTCGAAAGATGACGGGCACACCGCCCTGCGACCGAGAATCTAGGACAAACGGTCGAGGGCGCGGCTCAGGAGCAGGTAGAGCTTGCCGGTGTCGGAGGTCAGGAACACGGCGCTGAACATGTTTTCGGGGTCGACTTCGTCGGCCGCGCCGATCAGCTCGTCGAAGCGCCCGAGATAGCGGTCGACATAGCCGTGGAACACCCGGTCCTGCTCGTATTTCTTGCGGATCAGGATGTCGGAGCGGGTATCGCTGGCGCCCAGGAAATCGCGCAGCACCGCGCCGTGATCGCCCTGGACATAGGCCCGCATGGCGCGCTCGGGCACCGGATGATCCAGCACCCGGGCCATATCGACACCCAGGGAACCGAGGTCCTGCAGGATCTCGTTGGCCGCGAGGAGGAAGCCCCGGCGGCGGGTCTTGCCCTCGTTCTCGGCCAGTTCGCGCGCCCGGCGGCCGGCCTCGTCGGAGGCATGGAGCAGCGCCGCGGACTGCTCGCGGAAGACATCCCCGGCCGCGCGGGCCTGGGCGGTCGCCCGTTCGACCGTCTGGCCGAGCTGGGCGCCGTGGCACGAGAGATCGCGCACCATGGTGTCGATCCGGTCCGAGGAGGTCTGCGTGGTCTCGCCGATCACCTGCGACTGGCCCTCCAACTCGCGCCCGACCGTGCCGATCTCGGCCACCGCGCGGCCCGCCGCCTCGGCCAGGGAATCGACATGGCCGCGCAGAACCTCGCGCAGGGTCGCGTCATGCTCCAAGGTCGAGCGGGTGGCCGTGCCCGCCTCGTCGGCATGCTGCCCCATGCGATCGATCGCTGCGGCGATCTGCTCCCCCGCGCGCTCGGCCGCCGTGGTCAGCTCGTCGGCCCGCCGGCGCAGGGCCTCACCCACCGCATCGACCTTGGCGGCGGCGTCGGTCGAGGCCTCGCCCAGCACCTTGGCCTCGCGTTCCAGGACCTCGCCGATATGGCGGGTATGGGAGACCGTGCGATTGGTCGCCACAGCCAGTTCGAGGGTCTGGCGGCCGAACTCGGCGCGCGCGGCGGCCATGCGGGCAGCCGCGTCCTCGCCGGCCTCGGCGATCTCGCCACGCCGCTCGCGCAGGCTCTCGGACAGTTCGGCGGCGCGGTCGAGGGCCTTGTCGGCGGAACCGGTCAGGGTCTCGGCGCCCTTGCCCAGCACCCCGACGATCTCTTCCGTGCGCCGGACGGCGGCGGCGGCGGCCGAGCCCAACTCGTCGCGGATCACGGCGGCCCGCTCGCGCGCGCTTTCCGCCGCGCCGCGGATGCGGGAATCGATGCCCTCGGCGGCGGCACCGGTCTTCTGGATTGCATCCTCCGCGGCCTGGGCCAGCGCGGCGCGGATGCTTTCGGCGCGGTCGGCGGCCAGGCCGGCCGCCTCGGTCAGATCGCACGCCTGGCGGGCCAGAGTTTCGGAGAGGCGTTCGGCCTGGGACGCTTGGCCGTCCACCGCCTTGCCCGCCGCCGCTGCACGCTCGGCCAGGGTCTCCTCGACCTTGCGCGCGCGGGCGGCAAAATCCTCCGCCGCCGTGCCGAGCCCGGCCACCGTGCGATCCAGGGCCTCCTGGGCCGGCACGAGAGCCTGGACCGCGCCGGTCGTCGCCGTCGAAGCGGCCTCCGCGCCCTCGCGCAGGCGATCGGCCGTGGCCGCCGCCCCTTCGCCAGTCTTCTCGACCTCGACCAGGTAATGGGCGATCGCCCCGCCCGCGACGCGCAGTTTCCCCTCGAAGCTCTCGGCGGCCTGGCCGAGGCCTTCGATGCCGGCGCCGAGGGTGGCGTGGATCCGCGCCGTGCCTGCCTCGGCCCGGTCGGCGGCTTCGGCAAGATCGGCGCCATGGCGCTTCATGCTGTCGCCCAGCGCCTCGATGCCGCTGCCCGCCCGCTCGACCGATTCGGCAGCGAACTGGGCCTGGTCTTCCAGAGCGATCCGGATTGAACGCGCCCGGGCGGCGACCTGATCGGCGACCTGGGCAAGCTGCCGGCCCTCGCTGCGCAGGGTCTCGTCGATCGTGCGCATCTCCGCCGCGGCGCACGCCGTGGTCTCCTGCAGATCCTTGCGGCGGGCGGCGAAACTCTCGGTCGCATTCTCGACCAGGGCGGCGGCCTCCAAGGTCGCACCACGCAGGCTGCGCGAGGAGTCTTCCATCACCCGGCCGATCTCGGCCGCCTTGGCGGCCGCCGAATCGGCGGAAGCGCGCAGGCCCTCGCCCTGATCGCGGAAGGCCGCGCCGACACGGCCGGCCTTCTCGACGGCGTAATCGGCCGAGGAGGACAAGGTGCCGGCCTGCTGGCGCAGGATCTCGCCGACCGAGCGCACCTGGGCGGCCGATTCCTGGGTCGCCTCGCGCAGCATGGAGGCCTGGCGGGCGATGTCGTCGTCCAGGAGTTCCGACTGGTCGCCAATTCGGGCAGCCAGGCGGCTCAACTCGTCGAGTTGCCGGGACAGGGTGTCGCGCAACCGCCCGACCTCGCCCGCGACCTGGTCCAGGGTCTCGTTGACCGAGCCTTCCTGGCGGGACAGTTCGCGGCCGACCTCCTCGCCCTGGCGGACCGCCTCCTCGGCCATCGCCTCGAGCCGGGCGGTTTGCTTGCGGAAGGCCTCGCCGAAGGCCTGGACGCGCACCTCCGAGCGTTCGACCGCGCTGGTCAGGGTCCGGGTCTGCTCCTCGACCATGGTTTCGAAGGCGCTGGTCCGCTCGAACGCGTTTGCCGAGGCGCGCGATAGCGCGGTGACCTGGCGGCCCACGGAATCGCCGATCGCCACGGCATCGGCCTGGAGCTGGGCCGAGACGCCGCTGGCCTGCTTGCCGTTGCGAGCGAGAATCTCGCTGGCCTCGTTGACCTCGCCCATCGCCTCCGTCATGGCCTCGCGCTGGTCGCGGACAGAGCCCTGGATGGCGGCGGCGTGGCCCGCGACCTCCTCGCTCATCTTCCCGATATCGACGAGATGGGCGTTCAGCACGGTCGCGACATGGCCGGCATCGCCCGCCGCCTTGCCGGTGGCCTCGGTCATCTCGGCGGTCTGCTTGCGAAGGGCGTCGGTCACCCCCTCGACCCGCATGGCCGCCTGGTTGCTGGCCCCGACCAGGGCATCGGACTGGCGGCGCAGGGCATCGGAAATACCAGCGACCCGTTTCTCCGATTCCTTGTCGCCATAGGTCAGCAGATCGAGCTGGCGTTCCAGGCGGCGGGTCACGCGGCGCAGCTGGCTGCCCCGCTCGACGAAGAGGAACAGCAGCCAGAGCACGGCGAGGGGGCCGACGGCGCCGAGAATGAAGGCCGCGATCTCATGCGGCAGCAGCGAGAAGAGCGAGGACCAGCCGATCCAGGTCTGGATGTACCAGGCGCAGAGGCCGAGCCAGGCGGCGCTGAGCGCAAGGCCCGCGATCAGCAGGATATCGCGCCGGCGCAACCCATCGCCCTCGCCGGGCGGCCTGCCGCCGGTTTCCTCGACGAGGGTCCGGCGCCGCCGGCCGATCTCGCGTCCCCAGGTCTCGAAGGCGCGGCCTGCGCGCGCGCCCCGATCGGGGCGCGCCAGCGGGGGGCGAGGCGTCGGTTCTTGATCCGCCATGGCGGAGCCGCCCTAGGCCGCCTTGCGGTGGTGGCGGATGAGACCGAGGATTTCGGCCGCGGCCTCCGGGATATTGGTGCCCGGTCCGAAAATCGCGCCGACCCCGAGACCCTTCAGCATCTCGTAATCCTGGCGCGGGATCACGCCGCCACAGATGACCAGGATATCCTCGGCTCCCTGGGCGCGCAGCGCGTCGAGCAATTGGGGCACCAGGGTCTTGTGGCCGGCCGCCTGGCTGGACACGCCGATGACATGGACGTCGTTCTCGACGGCCTGGCGGGCGGCCTCCTCGGGCGTCTGGAAGAGCGGGCCGACATCGACGTCGAAGCCGATATCGGCGAAGGCCGTGGCGATCACCTTGGCGCCCCGATCATGGCCGTCCTGGCCCAGCTTGACGACCAGCAGGCGGGGCCGCCGGCCCTCCTCCTCGGCGAAGGATTCGACATCGGCCTGGATCCGGGCGTAACCCGCGTCGCCCTCATAGGCCGCACCGTAGACCCCACCGACCAGGCGGTTGGTGGCGCGGAAGCGGCCGAAGGCGCCTTCCATCGCGTCCGAGACCTCGCCCACCGTCGCGCGGGCGCGCATGGCCTCGACGGCCAGGGCGAGCAGGTTGCCCTCACCCGATTCGGCGGCTCCGGCGATGGCCTCCAGGGCCGCACCGCAGCTCGCCTCGTCGCGGGTCTCGCGCAGGGTCTTCAAGCGCACGACCTGGGCCTCGCGCACCTTGGTCGTGTCGATATCCAGGATGTCGACCACCCCGGCATCCTCGGGCCGGTAACGGTTAACGCCGACGATGACCTCATCGCCCCGGTCGATGCGGGCCTGGCGGCGGGCGGCCGATTCCTCGATCCGCAGCTTGGGCATGCCGGCCTCGATCGCCTTGGTCATGCCGCCCAGTCCCTCGACCTCCTCGATCAGTTCCCAGGCAGCCGCTGCGACGGACGCGGTCAAGTGCTCGACGTAATAGCTGCCGGCCAGGGGGTCGATGACATGAGGAATGCCGGTCTCCTCGGCCAGGATGAGCTGGGTGTTGCGCGCGATGCGCGACGAGAAGGGCGTAGGCAGGGCCAGGGCCTCGTCGAAGGAATTGGTGTGCAGGGACTGGGTGCCGCCCAGCACTGCCGCCATCGCCTCATAGGCCGTGCGCACGATGTTGTTGTAGGGGTCCTGCTCGGTCAGGCTGACCCCCGAGGTCTGGCAATGGGTGCGCAGCATCAGGCTGCGCTGGTCCTTGGGCTCGAAGGGCGCCATCAGCCTGGCCCAGAGCAGGCGCGCGGCGCGCAGCTTGGCGATCTCGAAGAAGAAGTTCATGCCGATCGCGAAGAAGAAGGAGAGGCGCGGCGCGAAGGCGTCGATATCCAGCCCGCGACCGGCGGCGGCGCGGACATATTCTAACCCGTCGGCCAGGGTGAAGCCGAGCTCCTGAACGACCGTCGCCCCGGCCTCCTGCATGTGATAGCCGGAGATCGAAATGGAGTTGAAGCGCGGCATCTCGGTCGCGGTGTATTCGATGATGTCCGCGACGATCCTCATCGAAGGGGCAGGCGGGTAGATATAAGTGTTGCGGACCATGAACTCCTTGAGGATGTCGTTCTGGATCGTGCCCGAGAGCTTATCGGGACCGACGCCCTGCTCCTCGCCCGCGACGATGAAACCCGCGAGAACCGGCAGGACCGCGCCGTTCATGGTCATCGAAACGCTGACCTTGTCGAGCGGGATGCCGTCGAACAGCACCTTCATATCCTCGACAGAATCGATCGCCACGCCGGCCTTGCCGACATCGCCGATCACGCGCGGATGGTCGGAATCGTAGCCCCGATGGGTCGCCAGATCGAAGGCGACGGACAGGCCGGTCTGGCCGTTCTCGAGACCCTTGCGATAGAAGGCGTTGGTCTCCTCCGCCGTGGAGAAGCCGGCATATTGGCGGATCGTCCAGGGCCGGTTCGCGAACATGGTGGCGCGCGGCCCGCGCAGGAAGGGCGCGGCGCCCGGCATGCCGCCCAGATGATCGAGGCCTTCGAGGTCCTCCGCCGTGTAGAGCGGCTTGACCTGGACGCCGTCCGGGCTGTCCCAAGACAGGGTCTCGGGATCGCGGCCTTTCAGTTCGGCCGCGGCCAGGGCACGCCAATCCTCCAGCGATACCTTCGGAAATTTCGCCATACACTCGTTCTCCTTGCGGGCCCGGAGTATAGGCCAGTCCGCGAAAAAGCGCATATGCCGGTTCACGCCGCGCCGCCTGGCTGACGGGCCGGTTTGAGCCCGCGTCGCAAATGGTTCTTGGTCGGGCGCGCGTCGGAATGTCCCTAGAGTCCGGAGAGTCCGGCCCAAAATGAACACATCGCTTTCAGTTCGTTGCGGCCGGCCGAACTCGGCCCGGATAGCTTGTTCCAAGAGCTGCTATCAGAGGTCAGCCCGCGCATCCCCATTCGATGCCCCAGTTCCGTCATTCCCGCCCACGCAGGAATCCCGTTGTTTTTCAAAGGATCGGACCCCAACTTCGCGGGGGTGGCGGCTCGATATGGACCGAGAACCTTCCCGTCGTCGCCGGAGCGGACCAGGCCAGGCCAGGCCAGGCCAGGCCAGGAAGGTATGGCGTGAGCCGCAAAAATTCCCGTTCAAATCAAATGCCTATTTCGGACTGGATACCTAGAACGGGCCAGTCGGGATTGGGAATGCCCTCGAAGACCTTGCGTAGCCTGCCGGACCAGGCTTCACGGAGTTTGGCGAAATAGGGATCGTCTTCGTCGATCCGCTGGCGATGCCCCAGGCACAGGCTGTTCCGGCGATATATCGCGAGATCGATGGGCGGGCCGACCGAGACGTTCGACCGCATGGTCGAGTCGAAGGAGATGAGGGCGCATTTCGCTGCTTCGGCAAAGCCCGTGCCATCGTCGATCATGCGATCGAGCACGGGGTTGCCGTATTTGATTTCGCCGATCTGCAGATAGGGGGTTTCGTGGGACGCCTCGATGAAATTGCCCGCGCTGTAGACGAGATAGAGGCGCGGTTCGCCCCCCGCGATCTGGCCGTCCAGGATGATCGAGGCGTTGAAGTCGAGATTATGCTGCTGCAAGGACGGGCCATCGACCTGATAGACCTCGCGCATGGCGCGGCCGACCGTGCGTGCGGCCTGATACATGGTCGGCGCGGCATAGAGATCCAGGGATCCTTCGCCCTGGCCCAGGCTTTCCGCATAATGGCCGATGGGCCGGACCGATTGCTCGGCGACGACCTCCGGGAAAAGACGCATCATGGCGTCCCGGTTTTCCAACATTTAGGAGACGCCGGACGGGGTCCGCAGGTTGTCCTCCAGCACGAAGAAATCCGTCTCGCCGGTCCGCACGATATCGATACTGGCGATATGGGCGGAGATGCCGCGCGGCACCGAGACCCCGTGCATTTCCGGGCGATAGGCCGGATTCCGCATGATCTCGGCCTCGGGCAGGATGTCGGGGCGGCAGATCTCGCGATCGTGATAGATGTCGTGAAGGAAAAGGTTGAGCGCCTTGACGCGCTGGATGCAGCCCGCCTCGATCCGGTCCTATTCCCTGGCGGTGAAGATGCGGGGCAGGATATCGAAGGGGATCAGCCGTTCGGTGCCGCCGCCTTCGCCATAGACCAGGAAGGTGATGCCGATGCGGCGGAAAAGGGCCTCGGCTTCGTTCCGGCGCTGTTCGAGAAGCTCCAGCGGCAGGCTGTCGAGCCAGCGCGCAATCTGGGCACAGGCGGACCGGGTTCCACTGCCCGGGTCCATTTCGTCGAACGCTTGTCGGTGATCGTTACGCCCCTTCGGCGGTTACAGATACGCGGCTTGCATTGCTGCGATCCTAACACGACCGCCCCCCGGCGCGGGTCGGGGCGACAAAGCCGACCACGGAGCGCTACCAGACGAAGGCCGGGATCGCGGCCACCGGCCGCTCGCCCCCGCGCCAGCAGAGCGCGGTCAGGGTCGCCGCATCGGGTTTCTCGCCATGGGCGATGCCGAGCTCCTCGGCATGGATACCGCCAGGCAGCAACACGGCGTCGATGCCAGCCGCGCGCGCGCCGGCAAGGTCGGTGCGCAGGGCGTCGCCGCAGGCGAGGATGCGGCTGCGATCCGCGATCCCCATCATGGCGAAACAGGTGCGATAGACCGGGGCATGGGGCTTGCCGTGATAGAAAACCTTGCCGCCCAGTTCCTCGTAGCACAGGGCGAGAGAGCCCGCGCAGACGACCAGGGCCGAGCCGCGCACGACCACCAGATCGGGATTGGCGCAGACCATCGCGGCCCCGGCCCGCGCGCCCTCGGCGAGGGCGGCCTCGTAATCAGCCACCGTCTCGTCGTCCATATCGACGCCGGTGTTGAGCAGGAAATCGGCCTCGCCCGCCGAATCGACCTCGTCGACATCCAGGCCTTCGAGCATGCCCCGGTCGCGCTCCGGCCCGATATGGTAGCAGCGCCGGCCGAGAGCGGCATGCCAGGGGTTGCTGCGCTCCTTGAGCGCGCGCCAGGCATCCTCGCCCGAGGACAACACGTCGCCATAGGCCGTGCGGGGAATGCCCATGCGCTCCATCGCCCGAATCACCGAGGCGGCGCGGCGCGGCGCATTGGACAGAAGGATGGTGCGCTTGCCCGCAGCCTTCAGCCGTTCGAGCGTGTCGACAGCGCCGGGATAGGGCTCGACCCCGTTATGGATCACGCCCCAGAGATCGAGGACGAAGCCGTCATAGCGTTCGGCCAGGGCGCCTATCCCGTCGAGAATCGGAATCGGCGGCGCGGCGGGATCGGCGGTTTCGGGAGGGTTCGGCATGGCGGCGCCCTTGTGCCACGACCTCGCGGGGAAGGAAAGGCGGGCAGGGAAGGAAAGGCGGCGCGGCGGGATTCAGGGCTCGCGACCGAGGCGCGGTTCGCCGAAGAGATAGCCCTGACTGTAGTCGATCTCGAAATCGAGCAGTTCGATCAGGTCCAGCTCGCTTTCCACCTTGTCCACGAACAGAGCGATGTTATGAGCCTCCAGCCGCATCTTGAGGCGCGGTTGCGCTTGGCCGCCGCTGCCTCGAGCGCGGGCGGCACCAGCTTCAGGCTGGCCCGCGCGCCGTCCAGCTCGCCCATCACCCGGTCATAGGCCGCGCGCTGGAGGATGATCTCGTCGGAGGGCCGGGCCTGCTGGCGGAAGCGCACGGCGACCTCGTGCATCACCATCCCGGCGCGCCCGACCGGGCCTCCCGACATCGCCGCGACATTGAGGTCGATCCCGCCGATGCCTAAATGCAGGGCGAACGGCGTCGCCGCCGCGGCGAGCGTGTAGGACAGAAAAATCAGTAGATGGACCGGCACGGCCATGACCAAGCCCCGGGCTGCATCCCGTCTGAACAATCCGGGCCCCGGACGGCATGAATCCATCCGGAGCCGAGCCGCATCATGGCGACCCAGGCCTTGCCATATGGTTAACGGGAGCTTGCCGCCAGACCAGACCATCCAGGCCGCCGGCGTCGAGAACGCGGGGCCATATGATTAACAGGAGCTTGCCGGCGGAACCGCGCCGAGGGTCAGGCGATGGCGGCCGCGACCGCCGGTTCGGCGAGTGGGGCGGGCGGTGCGGCCGTATCCAGACCGACGGCGTCGAGATAGGAGGCATGGCCGTCGCGCCGCAGCAGTTCGACCAGGCCGCGCTGGATCTCGCGCACCACCGATGGGCCCTTGTAGTAGAGGCCCGTGTAGAGTTGGACCAGGGAGGCGCCGGCGCGGATCTTGGCGTAGGCGTCCTCGGCCGTGAACACGCCACCGACCCCGACCAGGGGCAGGCGGTCCCCGACCCGCTCGCGCAGGCCGCGCAGCGCCTCGGTGGAACAGGCGAAGACCGGCCGGCCACTGAGGCCGCCGGCCTCGTCCCGCTTCGCGCCGCGCAGGTCCGACGGCCGCGCGATGGTGGTGTTGGTGAGGACGACGCCGTCGACGCCGAAATTGAGCGCGGCATCGGCGATGCAGTCGATCCCACCCTCGTTCAGATCGGGCGAAACCTTGACCAGCATCGGCACCCTGGCCGCGCCCACCGTGCCGTCGAGCGCCTCGCGGCAGGCCGCGATCAGCCGGCGCAAGGCGTCCTCGCGCTGCAGGTCGCGCAGACCCGGCGTGTTGGGCGAGGAAACGTTGATGCAGAGATAATCGGCCAAGGGAGCGAGGATGCGGACCAGATACGCGTAATCGCGCACCGCGTCTTCCGTGTCCTTGTTGCGCCCTACATTGACGCCGACGACACCTTGGGCACGGCCATGGGCGGCGCGGTAGGCCTCGAGATTGCGGCGGAAGACCTCGCCGCCCGCGCTGTTGAAGCCGAGGCGGTTGATCACCGCTTTGTCCTCGGGCAGGCGGAACAGACGCGGCTTTGCATTGCCGGGCTGGGCGCGCGGCGTGACGGTGCCCGCCTCGACGAAGCCGAAGCCCATGCCGAGATCACCCGCGATGAAGGCGGCGTCCTTGTCGAAACCGGCGGCCAGGCCGATGGGATTGGCAAAAGAAAGGCCCCAGAGCGTCGCTCGAAGGGCCGGATTCTGGAAGGCGGGCGCCGCAGGGAGCAAGCCCCGGCGCAAGCCCCATCCCACGATATCCTTGGCCGCCTCCGGCGGCAGGAGGCGCAGACATGGGGCAAGCACACGCGCGTAGCTCGACATCGTTCCACCTCGACCGTTCGCCCAGCTCTCTAGCCAGGGGCCGCTTCGCGGCCGTTCGCATGGGCACGAGGAAACCCGCGCGGTTCCCCGCCTGAGAGCTGCCTCGACGCTCGGTAATCAATATATAGGGGTTGCGACGAAAACGCCAACTATCTATAGCGGTCAAACCGCCGGAACCCCAGCCGCGTCCAGATTGCGCAAAGCCATTCGCGCAGAGGGTCGAGCGACCGGGGCAGCTTGTCGGCGATTGGCCGGCGAGAGTCAAGGCGAACCCGGCCTCGGAACCCCGATTGGTGCGCGCGCCGCCAGCCGCTATTGTCCCGGACAGGGAATATCTCGGACGGAGGACGGGCGATGCAGGAACTGCATTATTTCGGCGGAATCTGGAGCGAGGAGCCCCAGAAGGTCATGACGCCCGCGACCCAGGCGGTCTGGATGGCGACGGCGGTGTTCGACGGCACGCGGGTGATCCGGGGCATGGGCCCGGATGTCGACCGCCATTGCCAGCGCTGCGTCAATTCCGCGCGCGCCCTGGGGCTGGAGCCGCCGCTCGACGCCAAGGGGATCGAAGCCCTGATCTGGGAGGGGGTGGACCGCTTCCCGGCCGATGCCGAATTGTTCATCCGCCCGATGTTCTATCCCGAGCGCGGCTTCGTGATGCCGGAGCCGGACTCGACCGTCTTCGCCCTCGCCCTGCTGAACCGGCCGCTGATGGAGCCGACGGGGATCACCGCCATGCTGTCGCGCTTTCACCGGCCGGCCTTGGACATGGCGCCGACCAACGCCAAGGCCGCCTGCCTCTACCCCAACGCCATCCGCGCGATGCGCGAGGCCCAGGCGGCGGGATTCAGCACCGCCGTCATGATGGACGGCCTGGGCCATGTCGCGGAATTCGCCACCTCCAACATCTTCCATGTCCGCGACGGCATGGTGCATACGCCGGTGCCCAACGGCACCTTCCTGAACGGCATCACGCGCCAGCGGGTGATCCGCCTGCTGCGCGAGGCCGGGGTGGACGTGCTGGAGCGCCCGATCGTCTATGACGAGGTGCTGGAGGCCGATGAGGTCTTCTCGACCGGCAATCTGGACAAGGTGGTCCCGGTCACCCGGCTGGACGGCCGCGACTACCAGCCCGGCCCGCTCTATCAGAAGGCGCGCGAAATCTATTTCGACTGGGCCGAGACCCAGACGCGGAAGGTTTGAGGGCGAAAGCCAGGCGGCCCCCCGCCCTTCGAGACGCCGGCCTCCGGTTGGCTCCTCAGGGTGAGGGTCCTACGGAAACAACTGTGTTCGATCTCTCCTCATCCTGAGGAGGCCGCGCAGCGGTCGTCTCGAAGGATGATCGGCAACCCGCCCGAATGGCGCGGGGCAACCCGCTATTCGACGCCGAGATCCTCGCCGGCCAGGGCGCGGCGGATCAGGAGGGCGGTGGCCTCGACGCCGTAGAGGGCGACGAAGGAGCCGAAGCGCGGGCCCTGGTCCTGGCCCAGCAGGACCTGGTAGAGCGCCTTGAACCAGTCGCGCAGAGTCTCGAAGGAATGGCGCTTGCCTATCTCGTAGATCTCGTTCTGGATCGCCTCGGCATCGGTGTCGGCCGGGGTCATCTCGAGCAGGGTCGCGAGATCGGCCAGGGCGGCGCGTTCGGTCGCGTCCGGCGCGCGGTAGGTCTTGGACGGCTTCACGAAATCCCGGTAATAGGCCAGGGCATAGTCGATCATGCGGGCGAGCAGCGGGTTGCCCTCGGCCGAGACGCCGGGCGCGTAGCGCGTGACGAAACCCCAGAGGATCGAAGGATCGTCGGCATTGACCACGCTGGCCAGGTTCAGCAGCAGGGCAAAGCCGACTGGGGCATCGGAGGCGGGCAACGCGCCGTTGTGGATATGCCAGACCGGGTTGTCGAGCTGGTCCGCCGCTTCCTGGTCGGGATAGGATTCGAGCAGCTTGATATAGTCGTCGACCTGTCGCGGGATGATATCGAAATAGAGCCGTTTGGCCCGCTTGGGCGAGCCGTACATGAACAGGGCCAGGCTTTCCGGCAGGGCATAGGCGAGCCATTCCTCGACCGAGAGGCCGTTGCCCCGGGACTTGGAAATCTTCTCGCCCTGCTCGTCCAGGAACAGCTCGTAGGTGAAATCCTCGGGCGGCTTGGCGCCCAGGATGCGGCAGATCGCCTTGGCCAGCTTGACCGAATCGATCAGGTCCTTGCCGCTCATCTCGTAATCGACGCCCAGGGCGTACCAGCGCATGGCCCAATCGGGCTTCCATTGCAGCTTGCAGCGCCCGCCGGTGACCGGGGTCTCGACCTTCCCGCCCCGCGTGTTCTCGTAGACGACCGTGCCGGCGGCAGCATCGTGTTCCAGGATCGGCACCTGCAGGACAACGCCGGTTTCCGGGCAGACCGGCAGGAAGGGGCTGTAGGTCTTCTGGCGCTCCGCCCGCAGGCTGGGCAGCATGACCTTCATCACCTGGTCGTAGCATTCGAGAACGCGCAGCAGGGTCGTGTCGAAACGCCCGGTGCGGTAGCATTCGGTCGAGCTGACTAATTCGTATTCGAAGGCAAAACCGTCCAAGAAGCCCTGCAGGCGCGCATTGTTATGGGCGCCGAAACTGTCATGGGTGCCGAAGGGATCGGGGATCGCGGTCAGGGGCTTGCCCAGATGCCTGGCCACCATCTCCTTGTTCGGGATGTTGTCGGGCACCCGGCGCAGCCCGTCCATATCGTCGGAAAAGGCGAAGAGACGGGTCGGGATATCGGACAGGCGATGGAAGGCCTGGCGCACCATGGTCGTGCGCACGACCTCGCCGAAGGTGCCGATATGGGGCAGGCCGGAGGGGCCGTAGCCCGTCTGGAACAGGACATAGCCCTTCTCGGGCGGCTTGCCGTCCAGACGGTCGAGCAGCCTGCGCGCCTCCTGAAAGGGCCAAGCCTTGGCGTTCATCGCGAGGTCGCGTTCTGCGGTCATGGCGGTCACGGCAATCCGGGGAGTTGAAGCGCGCGGAAGCTAGGCCCGCATAAGGATGGGGTCAACCTGGGGTTACTGGCCGGGGTCATGGAGCGATGCACATCGGCGCCACCCCCAGGCGCTGCCGCCCGGTGCCGAGGGTCCGCTCGAAGGCGCAGCCCATGGCAAGCAGGCGTTCCTCATCGCCCGACCGCGCGATGAGCTGGAGGCCCACCGGCATCCCCGCTGCATCGAGAGCCACGGGCATGGTCAGGGCGGAGAGGCCCAGGATGTTCACCAGATAGGTGTTGTTGTGGACCCGCAGATTGGGCCCGCGCTGGCTGGCCAGATCCACGATCTCGGCGACGGGCGGCGGGGTCATAACCACGGTCGGGCAGACGATGGCATCGACCTGGCGCAGGCGCTCGTCGGCCCGGCGCTGCAGCGCTTGCACCGCGCGCAGGTTGTCGTAGTAGTCGACGGCCGGAATTTCCCAAGGTCGCTCGAAGGCGTTCAGCCGTTCCTTGAGGATCGGATTCAGGGTCTCCAGCCAGTCGGGCAGTTCGGCGCGCATCAGGGCGTAGAATTCGGCGGCGACGATATGGCCGCGCATGCCTTCCGCGTAGCCTT
>Ga0114999_10003282_pt1 | contig 20398 bp, 19 predicted proteins | sample ArcticOcean_MG_C_3_FD_89820 | JGI IMG/M metagenome (GOLD analysis project Ga0114999, IMG submission 89820) | Marine microbial communities from western Arctic Ocean - ArcticOcean_MG_CB8_126 | ecosystem: Environmental > Aquatic > Marine > Oceanic | place: Arctic Ocean: Canada Basin | collected...
GGCGACGGATCGTCTGGCGACGGACGATGACCTGTGCGGACGAAGAGCTGCAGTTCGGTCGAGTCGGGCAGAGTCGATGTACAGCTCAATCGCAATTCTTCGATCGTCCGATGGCTTTTGATCGCGTCATCCTCTTCGCCCGCGGCATCAAAGACGTGGGAGAGAAACTCTCCTTCAGGCAGGTATCGGTCGAGGAGCAAGCGGATGACATACTCACCTCGTTCCTGCACCCACGTTGCGCCGCCATCGTCGCTGCGACTGCTGGCGTGAGCCAGCTGAATGGGATCCTCCATGCCCTTGGTGACGTCACGATCGTCGGCGATCATCACCTGCCAGCCAACACCACCATCGACGCTACTCAGACAGATCTCGTTGTCACCTTCGCGCAGAGCCGACCGTGGGATATCCACGTAGTACCAACGACTCCAGGACAGCTCCTGGTATTGCCGCGCTTCGGGGGCTGCCTGCGATGACGGTGGGCGCAGAACCTCCACACCGTTGATGCGAAGCTGCAGCGTGGCTGCGTTGCCGTCATCCTCGATACCGACAAAGCCGATCTGCGCGGGCGTGCCATCGGCTCTGCTGAGGTGCAGTGTTTTGCTGATCTGAGTCGATCCGTCGAGGCGCAGAAAGGGCTGGATGTCCGGATCATCGGAACGACCCGATGAGGGTGAATCGGTCTCGACGACTTCCCCCTGGAAGAGATGGATGTGGTTTTCAGCGTCGCCCTTCCACAAGCCGATCGCTCGGTCAGCTTGCTCGTAGATAGTGTCTGCACTGAAAGATGTCGTGATCCGCTGGACGACAATTTCTTGTGCGTCCAGCTGAACGTCCTGTGTTTTGACGGTCGTCATCCCCGTTTCTCTCTAACTGGCCGGGAGTCGGATGGTGGCCAGATAGATATTTGATTTGCCCTCGTGAGAGGAATAGTAGGTCATCCACAACAGACCATCATGCCAGACCATACCTGGGTAGGAGCAGTCTCCCCCACTGGGCAGAACGAGGGCTGATTCGTAGCTGTCACGAGTCATGCGCGCCAGGATGGTCGCAGCCTTGCCGTCGGCACCGCGTCCGCGAGCTGACGCCCACAGGCTACCGTTGGGGACATGAATGAAATTGGGGCCACCCAGACTCGCCTTGATCTGCTTGAAGGACCAGTCGTCGTAGGGCGGGGTACTCGAACCGATCCAGTCGGGTCGAATGAGCGCGACCATCTCGCCATCAGGCATGATGCGCACCGTCGTCTCACTCGCCGTCCACGTGTCGGCCGGCAGGACGAACTCGGTGATGAAGCTCCAATCGAGGCCATCGCGTGTCGAATAGAGGAAGCCACGTCGTGGATTGCTGCCCACGCCGAGCTTCGACACGCTGTAAGCGATCCCTTCATGCCAAGTGGCGCGCCACAACCAGTGATCTTCTGCAAGGCAGCGAGCAGGTGGCGTATAGCGAAGGCCATCATCGGAAAAGCAGACACGAGGACTTCGTGTGATATAGCGGCCGTCGTCAGCGAAGGAGTTGGCACTCGTGAGCAACATGACGCGCCCGTCGGGCATGATCGACAGTTTGGGATCGCGCAGATCGACCCCCTCCTCACCGATCTCGGCAACACTATGCCACCGATCGCCGTCATCTGACTGCAGGACGCGGATCGTGGCAAGGCAATGTTCGTGGCCCGCCGCCTCGCGAAAGGTGCAGAGCCAGCCTTCGCCGAATCGTGTCAGATCGGTGAACGCATTGTGAGGCGCATGATCCCAGATTCTGGCGAGGGAGACGATCTCGGGTGATGTCATGATCTCGAGACTCCTGATTAGGTGTCTGCTGGTTTAGTCGAGGCCCAACTCAGTCCGCCATGCCAAGCTTACGCCGATACGCCCATGCATTGTTGACGTATCCCTTCCAGTTGTCGTCGAATCGTTGGTGCCACTGCTCCGGTACATCGCCTTTGGACACGGCGGGCACACCCGCCCAGAACGAGCCGGGAGGAATCTGCGTGCCTTCGCGTACCACAGAGCCAGCCGCGACCAGGGCCCCTTCGCCGACGGTGGCGCCATCGAGGATCGATGCTGCCATGCCGATCACGGCGCGTGTGCCGACGGTGCAGGCGTGGATGAGACAATTGTGACCCACGGTGACGCGATCTCCCACGAAGGCTCTGAGGTCTCTGCTGCAGTGGACGATGGTGCCATCCTGAATATTGGTGTCTTCACCGATGACGATTTCGGCAATGTCACCGCGCAGGACACAGTTGTACCAGACGGACGAACGAGCACCGACGGTTACTGTTCCCATGAGGACGGCATTGGATGCGACGAAGGCATCTGCAGCGATGGTGAACTCGTCGACGAATCCCTTCGGTCGCAGTTTCACATCCGGATAGGGCAGGTCCTTGTCGTCGAATGCTGAGGGGTCGAGTGCTGGCGGCTTGGGGGCGGTCAAGGCGTGCCTTCTTGCTGAGTGGGGTAGAGGGCCTTCAACAACAGGGCCAACTTCGTGTCCCGTTCGGTCTCCAGGTCCTGCATGCTCTTCCCGTCGACGAATTCGTCGATCCCAGCGATGACAGCTTCTCGGGCAGAGTCAGGGACGGTCTCCCACTTGGCGAGATCGGCGAGAATCGGTTCGGCTGCTGTGGGCGCCAGTTTCTCGAAGAACTCCCGATAGCCGCCGCGACCCCCACCCAGATGGTAGATGAGATGCTGTCCCATCAAGGCGAAACGCAACCCGGGACCCGCATAGAGCGCTTTGTCCACGTCCTCCACACTTGCCACCCCTTCGTCCACGAGATGGGTCGCTTCGCGCCAAAGGGCAGCGGCGAGCCGATTGCCGATGTATCCCAGTGCTTCCTTTTTCAGGACCACAGGGATCTTCCCCAGACTCTCGTAGAAGGACCGTGTCGCCTGCATGACGTCAGTCTTCGTCGCCTTGCCAGGCACCAACTCCACCAGCGGTACGAGGTGGGGGGGATTGAAGGGGTGGGCGAGGAGGAATCTCTCCGGATGCTGTAACTCATCCTGCATGCGACTCGGCAACAGGCTCGACGAACTACTGACGATCGTCGCATGGGCGCTGACATGCTGTTCGATGAGACGGTGCATCTCTGCCTTGGTCTCGTAGGTCTCCAGGACCGACTCCTGGATGAAGCTGGCCGGTGCCAATGCCGCCATTTCGGTTGCGGGCTCGAGCAGAGGCCGGGCACTTTTTGCTATGTCTGCTGAGTACAGGTCGTGGGTCACGACACTGTCGATCACGGCCAGAGCCCTGTCGCGGCCAGCAAGAGTCGCCTCTTTGGTGATGTCATACATGATGACTCGATGACCATGCAAGGCAAACAGGGCGGCCCAGCTGGAGCCGATCGTGCCACAGCCGACGACGGCGGTGACTTGCGGAGATACTATCTCTGACTCACTCATCAAAATTTCACGTTGTCGGCACCCTTCAGGGCCAGTCGCTCACGAACTTCAGCAGGCGTCGCAATGTCCAGGGACATCTCGTCCAGCAGGTGTCTCAGCTTGGTTACCTGCTCGGCATTCGATTTGGCGAATTCTCCCTTGGAGATATAGAGGCTGTCTTCGAGGCCGACGCGCACGTTCCCACCCATGTTGGCGCACATCATACCGAGGCTCATCTGGTGCCTGCCGGCGGCGAGGACGGACCACTCATAGTCATTGCCGAAGAGCTTGTTCGCTGTATGACGCATGAACTGGAGATTCTCTGCATCGGCGCCAATACCGCCGAGGACACCGAAAATCGTCTGCACGAACAGCGGTGGCTTTACCAGTTTTCGGTCGAGCAGATGCGCCAGGCTATAGAGATGTCCCACGTCGTAGCATTCGTATTCAAAACGTGTCGAGCAACCTTCACCGATCTGTTCCAGGATGGTCTCGATATCCCGGAAGGTGTTCTTGAAAATGAAGTCGCGTGTGGCCTCGAGATAACCGGGCTCCCAGTCGTGCTTCCACGTATCGTATTTGTCTACCAACGGATACAGCGCAAAATTCATGGAGCCCATGTTCAACGAACACATCTCGGGCTGCAGATTCAGAGGCGGCTGCATACGCTGCTCGACGGTCATGTTGTGGCCGCCGCCTGTGGTGATGTTGATGATGGCGTCGGTCTCTTCCTTGATACGCGGCAAAAACTGTCTGAAGACGTCGATGTCTGCCGTGGGCCGTCCGGATTCGGGATCCCGGGCGTGGAGATGCAAGATGGCGGCACCTGCATTGGCTGCGGCGATGGCCTGATCTGCGATCTGCTGCGGCGCAATGGGTAGATAGTCCGACATGGTCGGCGTGTGGATCGACCCCGTAAGTGCACACGTAATGATGACGGGTTTGGCCATGGTCGCGGGATCTTTCTTCGGTAGATGGGGGTTGCGGGGGATTCTCGGAGATGTGTGCGGAAAAAAAGCGGGCGGCGCCGGCGCTTTCGCCCAAGCAGGAGGTGTCAAAGACACCTTCCTGCCCTCCTCACCCGTCATTTGCAAGGCCGACACGCCTTGTACAGCCATCGAGACTGTGTCGACATACTGTCGCGCCGGTGGCACCAGGGTTCCCTCATCGATGAGTCGAGGGATGTTCAACATGAGACCACTGAAATGGCTCATGGCGTCGACGAAATCTCCTCGGCGGTTCTTCCGTCCAGTGGTTAGATCGCTACACGTAAGTAAACGATTGCGTACTCGCCAAGTTGGAAAGTGGCCTCAAGCGCAGACGGCGTCATCTACGTTCCAGCGATTGAAGGGGGCTTTGTACTCTTCCTGCGCCATTGAATCCCGTGTATCACGCCACATCTGCTCCCACTGGGCAGGATCACGCAGCTCGGTATGGGGTTGCGAGCGACTGCGGGCGACGAAGCCGGGAAAAGCGGGCCGGCCCGTCGGTTTGCCCGTGGGCTGGTAGCGCAGGTCGAAACTGCAACGCACGGTGTCGCTCACATTCGACAGTGAACTGTGACATGTCAGCTGTGTCAGGAAAAGCACATCCCCTGCCTTCATCGGCAGCACAGCGGGGTCCTGTGAGGGCAACTGTGGTTCGGCGACGCTGAGACCGATCGGTCGTCGACAATGATGCAGCAAGCCTTGCTGGTGACTGCGTGGAAACACCTGCAAACAGCCATGCTCGACGAGAGCATCTGTGAGCGAAAACCAGACGGTCAGGATCTCGCCGTCATCCGCTTCCGGCAGAACGACACCGTTGTCCTGATGCCAGGGTGTGATCCCTACCTGCGCAAGCCCCGTCTCTGCATTTACCGGCGTGAGGCGCTCGGGTGGTTTGAGGCGAACATGCTGGACGGGATTGGAGTAGATCTCGGGGCCGACGATGGATTCGACCGCATCGAGGAGAGCCTCGTTGATCAGGGTTTGGAAAATCGCGGGCCCCGCCCAGAAAGGCGTATCCGGCTGGACATTCCCCTGGGGTAGACTGAAGTCGAAATACTGGGCATGGACCTTGTCACTTTCCTGATATACCCGCGTCAGGCGCTCCTGAAATGGTAGATCCTTGTAGGTAGACGCAATCGTGCCGTCTGCATGTAGCTCGGCAGCCAAGCGATCAAGGACTCCCTCATACTCGCGCATGACAGGGGCGATGACGGTCTCGACATCGAGCAAACCCTCGACGACGAGATATCCTTCTCGATGGAACTGATCAAGTTGCGTTGGATCTAGAGATGGCATGACTCGATGCACTTCCTCTGATGGTAGGTTGTTGTGCCGTCCGGTCCTCTTGGACCGATTCGGGCACATCGTGCCTTGGTTCAAGGCGAATAAAGGTCTTCAGCAATTCCCACTGCCAGGAATGGGGGAATCCATAGGGATCGTCCTGTGTTGGCCATCCGGTCCAACGGGAAGTGTTCAGGGGATAACGGATGATCAACTGCGCCAGGAAAATATCCGGCATCTCATCGACCCAGATCTCCATGGCTTCCAGGAACAGTCGCTGCAGTTCGGGATCGCCCACCTGCAGTGGCGCGACCTTCTCCACGATGTCGTCGTATTTCTCATTGCGCCAGCGCGAGGTCGTCGACCACAGGGGGGCGGGCTGCCCTGTGGGGCGATAATACTGAGAGGTGTAGACGGAGAGCATCATAAAGGGATCCATGCCGCGCACACCGCTTGGTCCCTTGCAACCGAGATAGGCCTTCTGTTCGCCAGTCTGTGCGAGAGAGGCAAGTCCTGGCGAGGTGTCGAAGGCGGCGTCAAATCCGGCATCACGCAACTGCTGCGTCAGTGGTGGCGCATAGGGCTTGAGCCATTGAGGCACATACATGCTGATCTCAACAGGTTCTGATGCGGCATCGACCCACATGTCTTCGTCGTCTTTGGCATAACCATTGGCCTGCATGATCCGGGCGACTTCTTCAGGCTTGGCACTCGTACCGTACCCCTTGGCCGCAATCATCTCATCCAAGGGGTCGATGAAAGGGGCGAACCATTCGTAGGGTGTGAAGGGATGCAGGGCGGCGACGCCAGCACCCGACTCAGCGAGGCCGACGAGTTTGTCGCGATCCACAGCGAGGCTGATCGCTTGACGAATCTGCGGATTGTCGAAGGGGGCGGCTGAGCAATTCAGTGACAAGTCGATGGGACACCAATCGAGATAGCCGTAGGGCGGCTCACGTTCGGTGAAGGTCATGATCTGGTCGTTGCGCTCCAGGACACTCTCGAGGGTCAGGACCTGCATGATGAAGCCCATGTCCAACTGGTCTGTGAGCAGCAACTGTGCTGCCTGGCTTTCGTCCTGTTGCGGTACATAGATGATGCGTTCGACGCGTGGCAGACGTTGGAAGCCGGTTCTGGCAGCCCACCAGTCTTCGCGCAGGTCGTAGATCTTCTGATAGGGCGACGCATACACCAGCTGGTAGGGACCGGTGCCCAATGGCAGCCCCGCCTCAATGTCGTGATTGGTGAACTCGAGGGGGTCGACATCCTTCCAGATGTGTTCGGGCAAGATGTGGATGCCGTGATTACTGCTCAGCGTGGTTGCCCAGAAGGCGGGACCGGGTTGATTGAGAACCAGCCGGATTGTGCGTTCATCGACGATCTGTGTGGACTCAAAGAATTCCGGCAGGTCCGCCAGATGCACCATCGACCCCGCGTTCTGTTTCAGCAACTCGAAGGTGAAGGCGACGTCCTTCGTTGTCAGTGGATGACCATCAGACCACTCGATGCCTTGGCGCAGGGTCATGGTGATGATACTGTGGTTCTCGTTGTACTCCCACGTCTCGGCGAGCCAATTTTCGTGTTCGCCCGTGATCACATTGAACATGATGAGGGGCTCGAACATCGCCGGTAGTGTGCCGAGGTGATAGCCCTGATCGGAGCCAGGGATATACGGATTCTGATTGTTGAAGAGGGCGTATTGGTTCGGCCCACCATTCATGATGATCAAGGTGCGATCACGGTGAACCTCTGGTAACTCGACGGTGGGTCCGCAGGCGCAGAGCCATACAGTGAATGCCAGGACGAATCCCCGGATGGCGCGGGTACCAAGGCGCCGGATCAGTGGATCTGAGTCTGGATGCATGCTGGCTCTATGCATCCTGCAGACCTCCATAGGACAACTCGCCGATCTGTTGCTCGGTCAGAGGCGGCGCATCGTCATAGAGATAGCAGGCGGCGGCTCGATCTGGATCAGTCAGCACGAGGGGCGGATTGCTCTGGTGGCATCGAGCCATCATCTGTGGGCAGCGATCGGCAAACGGGCACCCCCCATCGCTCGTGCCTGATTCCTTCACGTCTACGGTCTGCGCTGATTCCGCTATCTCTGCAGTCGCCTGCGCCGATGTGACAGACGCCTCAGTAGAAACTTCACTCGGATCTTCACCCCAGCGCCGCTTTGTATCGGCGAACGGGATCGAGCGTACCAGCAGCTGTGTATACGGATGCTTCGGCGCCTTGATCACCTGATCTACGTCACCCACTTCCACGACATTTCCCTGATACATGATCAGGATCGTGTGACTCAGTTGATAGGCTGTGGTCAGGTCGTGGGTGATATAGACGAGGCTGATATTCCGCTCCTGATGGATACGAAACAAGCTCTCCAGAATGGTGGCACGCAGCGATGCATCGACCATGGAGACCGGTTCGTCAGCAACGATCACCTTCGGGTCGAGCAGCAGGGCCCGTGTCACCATGATCCGCTGACGTTGACCGCCACTGAGTTCATGAGGATATCGTCCGAGGGTCTCCTCGGCGCGAAGCCCGACGGCGCGCAGTCCTTCTTCGATCCGTTCCAGACGCTGCGCCCGTGAAAGTTCAGGGAAGAACTTGGCAACGGGCATGGTGAGGGTGTGATCCACTCGATAGAAGGGATTGAATACGCCAAAGGGATCCTGGAAAACGGCCTGCACCTGTCGTCGAAAGACCTTCCGCTGTCGACGATCAAGCTCGTTAAGATCAGTCCCTTCATAGAGGATGGAACCCGATGTTGGCGGCACCATCCCAAGGAGCAAGCGCGCGAGGGTCGTTTTGCCACTCCCACTTTCCCCCGCAATGGCGACCACAACGGGCCGGTCTTGAGGCAACCGCAAGGAGGCCCCGGACACAGCCACGAGTCGCTGCCGTTCGAAGAGGCCGCCGCCAAATTCGCGACGTACCTGGCGCGCCTCAAGCAGGGGAGCCGTCATACATCCACTCCAGTATGCAAGTGGCAAGCGGCCTGCTGCCGATGGCGTGCGTCGTTCCCATCCAGACCGGCGACGACCGTCAACAGTTCAGGGACTCGCGTGGCGCAGCCGTCGATGGCTTCGGGACAGCGGGGGTGAAAGGGGCAACCCGGTGGTGGATCCAGTAGAGACGGTGTGATGCCCGGGATGCCACGGAAGACACCTTTTCGTTCAAGGGAGGGCAGGCTGGATACAAGCAATCGTGTATAGGGGTGTTGTGGCTGCTCAAGCAGTTGCTGGATGGGGCCGATTTCGACGAGTCGCCCTGCATACATCACACCGAGGCGATCGACACACTGGGCCATCAAGCCCATGTCGTGGCCGACGAGAATCACCGCTGCATCGAGGTCTCTCTGGACGCGGAAGAGCGTGTCCATCACACGCTTCTGAACGACAACATCGAGGGCACTCGTTGGTTCATCGGCGATGATGACCTGTGGTTTGAGGGCTACGGAGATCGCCATGCCAACGCGCTGCTTCATGCCACCACTGAGTTCGTGGGGATACATCCGTGACGTGCTGGGATCGAGTTCAACAAATCCAAGCAGCTCGTGCACGCGTTCCTGCAACTGCTCACGCGTCAAACCCTCTTGGTGTGCCTGAATCGTGTCCGTGATCTGAGCACCCACACGCATGACGGGATTGAGGGAATTCATGACGCCCTGAGGAATCAGCGAGATGCGAGCAAATCGTGCCTGCCGCATCTGTTCATCCGACAGCGACAGCAACTCCAGGTCGCCGAGCTGCACCTGGCCTGATTCGATGCGCCCCGGGGCGCGGATCAAACGCATGAGGGCCATCGCCGTCGTCGTCTTGCCCGAGCCAGATTCGCCAACCAGCCCGAGGCGTTCCCCCGCATACAGCTCAAAACTAACACCTTCGACGGCTCGCACGGGGCCGCGCTCGGTGTGGTAGTGCACACGCAGATCCTCGACCCGCAAGGCAATGCGTCCGTCAGCGCGGCTCATGGTGTTTTCCACATGCGCGGATTGGCGATTCGGTCGAGGCCCATGGAGACGAGGAAGAGACCCACGAAGATCAGCACGATCATGATGATCGGTGGCGCCCACCACCACCAGATGCCACGCAGCAGCGACGTGTAGTAGAGAGCCCAATAGATCGTCATGCCGAGGGTCGGTTCGTTCTGTGGCCCAAGTCCCAGTGCTTCCAGGCCGATGGATGCAAGCACGGCGGCCCCCACGGCACTGACGAAGCTCGCTGCCAAATAAGGCAGCAGGTTGGGCAACAACTCACGGGCAATGATCTCCAGATCGCCAAGTCCTGAGAGACGCGCGACCTGTACATAGCCCGCTTCACGCATGGACAACACCTGTGAGCGAATCGTGCGGGTCGGAATCATCCAGGCAAGAGAGGCCACGACGAGGGCCATCATGTTCACTGTCACGGTCGCCTGCAGAGACGTGGCAAGAACCACCAGAAAGAGCAGCCCCGGTATCGTCATCAATACATCCGCCGCGCCGCGGATCAGCGTATCGATCCAGCCACCAAAGTATCCAGCGATGAATCCAAGCAGCGTGCCTATGCCAAGACCCACGGCACCGGCGATGAAACCAATCCGCAGCGTCAGGGGGGTACCTGCGATCATGACGGCGAGCAGATCGCGGCCGGCGGCGTCGGTGCCCAGTGGATGCTCAGCAGAAGGAGAGGTGTTGGCGGCAGCGGAACCAACGCGCGACAGATCCGTGTCAACGAAGACAGAACCCACGGGGCCGAAGGCGACGACGAGAAATACGATGACGAGCCCCGCAGTCAACTGCGGCTGCTGGCGCGCCATGGCGCCGAAGGAGGGTCGTGTCATCGGCAGCTGCGGCTCATCGCTTGTAAGCGATACGTGGATCGAGCAGTGGATAGACGATATCGAGAATGAGCGTCGCCAAGGCGATGGCGAGGATGACCATCACGACTACGCCATAGATGACGAAATAGTCGAAGGTTTGAATGGCCCGAAACAGGACCGTGCCCACACCAGGATAGGCGAACACTACTTCCACCAGCACGGCACCGGAAACGACATAACCCATCGCCAAGGCGAGAGAAGTCGTCTGTGGAAGCAAGGCGTTGCGCACGGCATAACGAATGAAGACGTCACGACTCTTGAGCCCTCGTGCCTCGGCGTAATTCACATAGTCTTCCCCCTGTACCGTCACCATCATGCCGCGCATGGACAGGGCCCAGAAACCGACAGAGGACAAAACGATGGACAGGGCGGGGACGATGGAGTGGTAGACGACGTCGATGGCAAAGGAGAGACTGGGGTTTGGCAAGGTCCCCAGTGCAAAACCGCCGCCAAGGGGAAACACGCGCAGGGTGAAGCCCAGGGCGAAGACGAGCACGAGGCCCAGCAGATAGTAGGGGATCGCCGACAAAGCCAACAAAGGCGCCGACAGGTAGTGCAGAAGAGCAGGCGACTTAGGCCAGGCGAGCAATGCGCCCAGCAGGGTGCCGATGGCGAAGGCGATGAGTGTCGCGATCGTCAGCAGGCCAAGTGTCCAGGGCAGGGCGCGCAGGATGATGTCGGAGGCACGTGAGGGAAAGTTGGCGATGGAGACACCGAAGTCGAGCCGCGCCACGTCCCCTATATACCGCAGATATTGTTTCCACAGGGGTTGATCGAGGCCAAACTTCGCTTCGTACGTGGCGACGACGGCTTCCATGTCCGTCTTGCCAGCCCCACCAAAAGACACGGCTTGCAGCAGCCGTTCACGAATCGGATTGACCGGTGCCAGTCTGGGCATGAAGAAATTGATCGTCGCCCCCGCCCATACAATGATGAGAAAGACGGCGAAACGTCTGACCAGATAGTTGGCAGGCATTGCTAATTCAAGCCCTCTACGGAAATCGCGACACGGGACCGTTTTCTCACGGGGTTGTAGAACTGCCAATGATCAGCAACAGCACGGGGCTCGCGCAAACCGGCGTCACACAATGGCTCTTTAGCGTGACAGATAGGGACTGGGCGTTCGCGTGCTCTCGAAGGTTACGTCCGGCTCGAAATCCCGGATGACGTCAGGGACCTCACCCTCCCACCAACTGGGTGGCTGCGGGAAAGAGAAGACATCGTGCCAGGCGAGCACGAGTGTGCGCCGTTGGTCGGTCTGATTGGGCCACGCGGCATGCAGTAGACGGGCGTCGGCGATGATCAGGTCACCCGCATTCAAAGGCACGTCCATGCTGTCCGGATGATCGGCAAAGATGGGATGATCGAGATCGTCGATCGCCTGAATCTTCGGTGTGTGCGCATTGGGAAGATGGTCATGCAGATCGATGCGCTTGCGATGCGTCCCGGGGATCACCCGTAGACAACCATTCTCCCGCGTTGTGTCACTCATGTAGTAGGAAAGGAAGATCTTCGTAGGCCATGGTGCCGCCGCCTCCGGATGGTTCCAGTTCATGAAATCTTGGTGCCAATACAGAGGCGGTCCAAAGGCTGGCTTTGACAGCAGGATGAGACCGTCACCAGCAGACCTCACATCCTCGAGGCCCAGATCGATACAGACCTGCTTCTGAGGCGGGTGATCGAGGAGTTTGCGCACGATGGGATTGGAAAAGTGCTGGTGCGTGGCCTCTTGATCCATCAATTGCCAGCGACTTTCCGTGAACACATGGATGTCGCTACCCTGATAGCGATAGCGCGGGTCGACGGGCACACGCTCGAAAACATCCTGCGACCAGCTCTGCAACTCAGACAGCAGAGGATCGCCAAGGACACCGGGTACAATGGCGAAACCGTCCTGCACCAGCTGATCACGTTTGTGACGGGCAGTCTCTGATGTGAGATCGTCGTAGTCCACTGGTTGCCTCATGGGAAATGCAGCCGACATGCATGGCTGTCAGGATCGTGTATGTCGAATTCGCGATACAGCAGGTGGGCAAAAGCGCGGTGGCCATATTCGTTGGGGTGGAAGGCATCGCTCATCCAGTAGGAGCGCTTGTCGATATGCTGCTGCCAGAACGCGGTGTGATCGACCAGAGGCAGTTCGTGTTCGGCGGCGGCCTGCCGGATCGCGTCCATGTAGGCGTCGATGTGGGGTTCGCGATCGGGTGCCTGCCCGCTCAGAATGGGACAGGTCGTCTGCAATACAGGGACAGCGTTGATCTCCTCAAGTCGCTGCACCAGTTGCGTCAGATTGTCGCTGAACTCGGCTACAGTGATCTCGTTATTCGCACTGCAGTCATTCATGCCGATCATGATCAGGACGACCTCGGGATCGAACTGGCCCACACGCCAATCAAAGCTCTGCAGCAGTCCGCGTGTGCTGTCACCGCTGATGGCCGACGTAATGACGATGTCCATCGTGCGAGCCAATTCAAAGCGCAGACGTTCCGCGAAAAGCTCCGCATAGTCACGCTGACCGAAGGTGTGTAGCGCACCGTGGGTGATGCTGTCGCCGTAGAAGATCCATTTTGCGGGTTTCTTGGTCTCGAGGATTCGCCGGACTCGTTCCAATGTGTCTGCATCCTTTCGTCAGGCAACGCCTGAAGTACGACAGTGATTCTGCCCTAACGTCTCAGGAGCCAGCCGGTGATGCTCAGTCTTTCGCGTAGCGCAGGCAAGACCTCATGTTCGATCTCGTCAGACAGAAAGAGGGCCAGGGTGCCTGCCAGTGGCAAGATGTCGTGAATCACCTCCTCGTCGCCTTCGGGCACGTGAAGTCTCAGGGCGCCGCCGTCGGTGGCATCCCAGCTGTCATTGAGATAGAGAACGGTGCTCAGGACACGCGTATGCACGCCTTGCAGTGCGTCGGAATGACGATGATAACGAGAGCCGATCGGATACAAAGCCAGGTGCGCTTCCACCGTCGCCATGCCGAGAAAGAGTTGCTCTTCGATCTGTAGGCGCATGACTTTCATACGAGCGAAGTATTGAACCTGCGCCCCGGATGTGGTGGCCTCGTCGAGCCAGAGGACATGATCGGAACGAGATTCGGTGCGACGTGTTTCCTGTGGGCCACGGCCGATCTGAGCAGGATGGAAGGCCTGCGCCAGCCATTGCGTGTTGGCTTCGCTGGCCAGCAGGCCTACACAGACGGGTGGTAGGAAAGCGGGGATCGTCGACCACCCACACCTGGTCAGGTCATCGATGATCCACGGGCACGCAGGATCTTGGGGCACAGCGTCGATGGCGCCTCGCCTGCCATGAGGATGTCGCGGCGTCGGCTCATTGCCAACTCCGATCCTATCTTTTCCTGATGAAGGTGCCCTCTTGCAGTTCGCGGAAGGCCGCCTCCAATTCATCCTGAGAATTCATCACGATCGGCCCCCGCCAGGCGACGGGCTCTTCGATCGGCTTACCGGAGACGAGGAGGAATCGAATCCCTTCGTCGCCTGCTTGAACGGTGATTTCATCACCAGAGTCGAAGAGGATGAGATTGCGATTGCCCGTCATGTCGACGCTGGTTGCATCGGGAAGGCCCTCTTCCATGACTTCTGTCGCGACAGTCTGCGGATCGGAGGCGTCGCGGAAGCTGCCAGCACCATCGAAGATGTAGGCGAAGCCGTGGCGATCCATCTCGACGGGCAGTGTCTTGCGCTTGCCCGGTGGTACGTAAACATCGAGGTAGCGTGGGTCGGCGGCGATCCCATCGACGGGACCGCGCTGTCCCCAGAAGTCGCCGCAGATGATGCGCACAGTTGTGCCATCGTCATCGGTGACTACAGGGATGTCGGCGCTCGTGACGTCCTGGTAACGAGGCGTCGTCATCTTTTCAGCGGCGGGTAGATTGGCCCACAACTGGAAGCCGTGCATACGTCCCGCGTTATCCCCCTGGGGCATCTCCTGGTGCAGGATGCCTGAACCGGCCGTCATCCACTGAATGTCACCGGCGCCAAGAGCGCCCTGATTGCCGAGGCTGTCGCCATGATTGACGGTGCCAGCCAATACATAGGTGATCGTCTCGATGCCGCGATGCGGATGCCAGGGGAAACCGGCCATGTAGTCGGTAGGCTGGTCGCCGCGAAAGTCATCGAAGAGCAGGAAAGGATCGGTCTCTTCCGTGTCACCGAAGCCAAAGGCTCGGCGCAGGCGAACACCGGCGCCTTCGATGTGAGGCTGAGCTTCGACGATGCGTTTGACGGGACGGATGGACAGGGGAGCCTCTCAGGTTGGGTCTATATGGTTTAGAGCATATGCGAGTTTATCCGCACCAGGGCGCAAGTCAATCCCGTGGGGTCTTCGAACCGGGCCAGCATCTCTTGCGTGCAACCCCGGAAGGCGATTGGCTTGTCAGCCACACTTTGACCAAGAAATATCTGAGGCGATCGGTGTATATCAAGTTCGCTCGATTCCTTGCGCCGCTGATTCTGGCGATGCTGGCGCAGGAGCTGAGTGCGCAGTTTCTCAATGGCGGTACGGCCCGTGTGCCTCGAGCGACGCAGACGCTGGCTGCCTTCGGACTTGCTTACGGTCTACTATCGGTGATGTCGGGTCCCCTGCACCAATCGCGCCAGTTGGGGTTGGCGATGATCGACAATCGACGCCAGCTGCGCATGGGCACGCGCGTGATTGCGACGATCGGTCTGGGGCTGTCGTTGGCGACGATTCTCATGGCCCCTCGATGGTCCGGGGCGCTGGGTCGTGGAAGACCTGCACGGGATCGATGCTTCCCTCGCCGATCAAGCACAGATCGCTCTATTGTGGCTGACGCCGATGCCCCTGCTCACGGGACTGACGCGATACTACTCCGGCCTGCTTGCACGGATGCGGCGCACGGAGGTCGTGAGTGCCAGTGGCATCGCTGGCATCGGTGCGCGCATCCTCTCCGTTTTCGTGTTTCTCGATATGGCCTTCGTGCAGACACAGCCAATTCTCCTGCCCATCGCAATCACTTTGCTGGGTGCGGGAGTGGAGTATCTCGTGATGATGTGGGGACACTTCCGCTACGTGCGTCCTGCGCTCACCATCGGGATGCCTGCCAGTGACACCACCGCCGAGGTCACGTCAGACACAGAGGAGCACGTCATCTGTGCAGCGGATATTCTGCGCTTTCTCTGGCCTCTGGCAGTGATCATGATTTTTCAGGGTGCCAGTCGCCCCCTCATCAATCTCGTCGTCTCCCGCGGCGTCGACGGCACACAAGCGCTGGCGGTGCTGACGATCGTGTACGCCCTCGGTCATTTGCACTATGGCTGGATCAATGAGATTCGTTCCCTAGCGCCTGCTTTCCGCGACGAGGAGGGAAGTCTCTACTACATCCGACGTTTCGTCGTTGGCTGCCTCGCCATTTCACTTACGTTGGCATTCATCCTGTTCTGGACACCCCTGCGTGATGTGATCCTCCTTGATCTGATCGGCGTCGAGGCACCCATCGCCGCTCTCTGTGTGGCACCGCTGATGGTGTTTACCCTGTTCCCCTTCGTCGTGACCCTGCGGGGTTACTATCACGGTGTGGGGCTCGTGAACCGGGTGACGGATGCCATGGCCTTGAGTGGGCCCTATCGGCTCGTGGCCATCGCCTTCGCTCTGTGGGTGTTGTCCGCAACCGATCTACACGGGGCAACACTGGGCGTGACGGCGCTGTTGTGCGGGTTTACGGCGGAAGCGGTGGGCGTCACCTGGGGTGTGCGACGTCGCCTCGCCGCCCTCCAGTGCTCTTAACAGGGCACTAGCCTTTTGTTCCGGTGAGAGCGATGCCCTCGATGAAGAATCGCTGCGCCACGAGAAACAACAAGATCGCCGGCAGCGTCATGATCAGCGCCGCCGCCATCAATACTCCCCACTCCGTACTCTGCACACTGTTGAGATGCGCTAGCCCCAGAGCCAGGGTTCGCTTGCTTTCGCTTGTCAGGTAAATCAGCGGCCCCATGAAGTCATTCCACGCGCCCAAGACAGAGAATATTGTCACCGTCAGAAGGGCTGGCTTCGACAGGGGTAGCACGATCCGCTGAAAGATCTGCCACTCACTTGCCCCATCGAGTCGTGATGCTTCGAGCAACTCTTCGGGCAGCGTGGCAAAGAACTGACGCAGCAGAAAAATGAAGAAGGCGCTGCCGAAGAAGGAGGGCACCGTCAGGGGCAGGAAGGTGTCGATCCAGTGGATTTTGCTGAAGAGGATGAAGAGCGGAATCGACGTGACCTGCCCTGGGATCATCATTGTCGCCAGCACGAGGCCGAAGAACATGGCGCGGTCGGGCCAATGGAGTCGGCTGAAGGCATACGCCGCCATGGAGCAACTGATGAGAGTACCCGTCGTCGACACGACGACGATGATCAGTGTATTGAGCAAGTAGCGAAAAAAGGGCAGCAGAACGAAAACATTCTGATAGTGCTCGAAGGTCAGCGGGTTGGGCCACCACTGTGGAGGCAGCCGAAACATGGCAGCGTCGGTCTTGAAGGACGTACTCACGAGCCAGAAGAAGGGGCCGAGGAAAACGACAAGCAGTCCGATAAGAACCAGGTGGTAGAGAATCTTCCCCGCCCAATGACGCGGCTGAGTTGATGTGCTCATTTCACACCGCCATCGTAGTGGACCCAGCGTCGACTGACGACGAACTGCACACCCGTGATGGCGAGGATGATGACAAACAGGACCCAGGCCATGGCCGAAGCGCTGCCCATGTTGAGATTCTGGAAGGCTTCGCGGAACAGGTGTAGTACGTAAAACAGGGTCGAATTCACTGGGCCGCCATTGGTCATCAGGAAGGCCTGGGCAAAGACCTGCAGTGAGCCAATCAGTCCCATGACGGTCATGAAGAACATGGCGGGGGAGATCATGGGCAGCGTGACATGGCGGAAGCAGGCCCAGCGTCCGGCACCATCCAGCAGAGCCGCTTCCTGCAGTGCACGTGGCACGCCTTGCAAGGCAGCGAGAAAGATGATCATGCCACCCCCCGCATTCCACAGTCCCATGATCACGAGAGCGGGTTTCGACAGGTGCTCACTCGTCAACCAGGGCAGCTGCGGCAGGCCGATGTATCCGAGGGTGATATTGATCAGCCCGTATTCCCCATTGAAGAGCCACGCCCACAGCAGAGAGCCGGCCACGAGTGGGACGACGGTCGGTAAATAGAAGAGGGCGCGATACAACGCTCGACCCGCGATCTGTCGATTCAGCAACATCGCCAGACCGAGGGAGATCGTGATACTCACCGGCACGGAGAGGGCGGTGAAATAGAGCGTGTTCCATAGGGCGATGAGGAAATACCGATCCGACGTGAAGAGGCGGTGGTAGTTGTCGAAGCCTTCCCACGTGGCGGCTGTGAGTATGTCATAACGGGCGAAACTGTAGACGAAGGTCGTGAGAATCGGCCCGACGGTGAAGATGAGCAGTCCGAGGATGGCGGGTAGGGCGAAGAGATATCCCGCCACGGCCTGTCGACGGTGGATCGTCATCGTCTGCATGCGACGCCAGGAGAAACCACCGCGTATGGCGATGCTGATCGCCAGCATGCCGCCAAGGATCGAGTAGACGATGGTCCAGTCAACGGGGGTGCCTCGGTTCTTGTCGAGGAAACGATCCAGTTGCGCCTGGGTCTCGCGTGTGGCAACACCCAGTGCCTCTTCGGGGCTGAGCTTACCGTGCAACACCTGATCGACGGCGATGCCCATCTCTGTGCTCAATGCACCGCCCACAGCCGATACAGGGCGATAGTGGGAGAAGCGCATCTGGTCGATGGCCAGTCGCCAGTAGGGACTGGACTGGAAGAAGGGGTCCTCTCCGGCTGAACGCAGGGCAGGCAGTTTGTTGCTGGATGTTGCCATGTAGCGCTGCGATTCGTCCTGCAGAATGAAGCGAGCGAATTGCCAGGCGCCCTCCGGGTGACGCCCGCCTTTGGGCATGACCAAGGAGAATCCACCGGACCACGTGGCGGGGACGCCGTCATCGGCGTAGGGAGGCGGCGCTGCGGCCCAATCCAGATCGGCGCCATAACGCTCGAGCATGGTCAGGGTGCCCACATCGTAGACAATCATCGCCACGCGTCCCGTGATCAGCGGGTTCTGGTTTTCCGCACCGAAGCCTGTCTGCAGGGTCAGCAACTGCTCGATGCCATAGTCACGTACGTAGTCGCGGATCCAGGTGAGGGCCGCCACATTGCGCGGGTCGTCGAGGGTGACGCGGGTGCCGTCCTCCGAGAGAAACTCACCCCCCTTCTGCCAGCAATAGAGGTAGAGTCCGGTGTTGCCCCAACTGGGGACGGCACCGATCTGCTCAAGGCGTCCGTCGGGTCGACGTTTCGTCAGAAGCTGGGAGAATTCGCGCAACTCGCTCCAGGTTTTTGGTGGGCGATCCGGATCGAGTCCTGCCTCACGGAACAACTCACGGTTGTAGTAGAGGAGTCGCACGTCTGTGTCGTAGGGGACCGCATACAGCTTGTCATCGTACAAGCACTCTTCCCAGGGCGCCTGGAAGAAGTCTTCACCGCGGATGCCGTCGCGGGCGGCATAGTCGTCGAGTGGCTCAAAGGCACCGCGGGCGGCATAACTGGCAACGAGGAAGCGGTCGAAAATTGTCAGATCGGGGGCAACTCCACCGGCGACGGCGGGCAGGATCTTGGATGTAATGTGATTGCCGGGAATGTCGACCTGCTCCACGACGTATTCTGTCTGTCGCCGATTGAAACGAGCGACCAATTCGGTGACGACTTCGTGACTGGAGCCACCAGTGAAGAGATTCCAGAAGACGACTTTCTTGCGTGAGTCCTGATCCTCAGCCGAGACAGCAGGCGAAAAAAGGATCGCAAGAAGGATCAAGGCGGCGACGGCCATGGGCTGACCGATCCAGCGATGGGTGCTCACAGTTTTGAGATCTCCAACTCGGGTTAGGCTCCTACTGTAGGGGGGGGAAGCCATTTTGAGCAACTTCGGAACCAGTGGTTGCCGTCAGTGGCTGAGCGCACCACCTTGCCATCGTCAAAGCGCCGATAGGAGAAAACCAACAGTGAAACAATATAGAATCATCTGGCCGCTGGTCATGCTGGCGACACTGGGGGGTGTTGAGATGCTGCACGCACAGGACCTGGAAAAGCTGCAATCTGCCGTGGCGCCCGTGATGGCTCTCAGCGACAACGAGGTGCTCGAGTTGATTCCCGAGCGCGCCGGATTGCGTTTCACGGGCTGCCCGAACTGCACGGGTGGCACGCAGGAGAATCAGCTGTGGTGGACGATCCAAGAGCCACACACCGTCTACTGCCAGCACTGTGATCTGCGCTACCCGAACGACCTCTTCCCTGACGACCAAACGCTCAGCGTCATCAACAGCCGCGGTGAGACCCACGCGTATCCCTACTGGGACGATGCGGACGGCTATCACCACTTCTTCCAGGCGAAGGGCTGGTATGTGGCGCGTGAATATTTCCAGGATGCGGCGCGTTGGCTCGCTGAATTGTATGCCGCGACGGGGGAAGAGAACTATGCGCGTCGTTCAGCGCTGATCCTGCGTCGGTTTGCCGAAGTGTATCCCGGCTATCTGGTGCACTACGACTATCCCTTCCGCCAGAAGATTCTTTGGTCGGGAGAAGAAGACTTTCCCTATCCCGTGCCGGACTTTCGCGCCGCCAAGTGGTCGTGGTGGGCGTACATGGATATCTCGGAAGATTTGTTGAAGGCATACGAGGTCATCCGTGACAGTGGCGTCCTGAACGCAGAAGACCAGCGGCTGATCGAGACCGATCTGTTCCACGCCATGGTGGGATTCATCAACAATTACGAGCCGGCGTTGACGAATATGGATCCGACGCTGCTGCGGTCGCTGATCTGGGCCGGGCAGGTGCTGCACGA
>Ga0114999_10003284_pt1 | contig 20385 bp, 16 predicted proteins | sample ArcticOcean_MG_C_3_FD_89820 | JGI IMG/M metagenome (GOLD analysis project Ga0114999, IMG submission 89820) | Marine microbial communities from western Arctic Ocean - ArcticOcean_MG_CB8_126 | ecosystem: Environmental > Aquatic > Marine > Oceanic | place: Arctic Ocean: Canada Basin | collected...
ACCACGAGAATCACCGCCTCGGTCGTCACGTCTTGGTCCGCTTGAGTAACCACCACCGCGATCGTCACGACGTGGACCACGAGAATCGCCGCCTCGGTCGTCTAGATCATCACGTCTTGGTGATCGAAATTCTCGTCCACGATCGTCGGTACGTGAACCACGCCAATTATTGCCAGGTTCGCCCCGTGAGTCGTCTCTTCGATCATCGCGACTTGATCCACGTTGTTCGTCATCATCTCCGCCGAGGTCTCTTGGTTTTCCAGGTCGACCACCGTCATTCGGAATCTCGCTACGGTAACGTCCGGTCGGTGACCTTCGATTGCCGAAGTTTGAATCAGCCGAGTCGCCACGATCGACAATTCGGCTCCTCGAAGTTGTAGTGCGATGGTCTGAACGTTCTTCGCTGTCGTCATCGTCACTTGGTAGACGACGACGTGCCTGAGCCAATTCTTCGAGTCGTTCTAGCCCAACCTCTGTACCCATCGTTCGCCCGATGCCCGTATATCGAGCCGCACCCTGGTTCACCAGCTGAGCCATCTTCGCCCGTGCAGTCGCCGGATCAATGTTCCGGAACCAACGAGCGATCATGAGATAACACAACTCCAACGGAGTCAGGCTCTCTTCGGTACCAACCAGTACATACAGCACACGGTCGCCCGCGCTCTTCAATTCTCTGAAAGCAGGAGCCGACGGAATCATTCCCGTCAGATCCCAAGCTTCGAGAATCCACTCTTTCTCCTCATCCGACAAACGGTTCCAAGCGCGCAGGCGCTTCGCCTCAAGGTCGAGTGATTGACCGGGCTTATGAGGAACTGAGGTTAAATCTATATTGTGAACAATTTCGGGCATAGTTCAATCATGAACGCGATATGCACCCACAACAAGCACGAATTGTTAAAGCGACCAATGCCCCCACAGATCGAGGAAGTTAGAGGGGGGAGACTGCGATGTGGAGCCGGATCATCCGATTACGACGAGCGCGACTAACGCAAATGCGACTCATAGCCAAGTCACGCTAGTCACGCCCGGAGCAATAACTCAACTGCTACCATCTCGAGCGTGACCACTTCAAATACCCAGTTCGCACTCGCCGCCGACATTGGTGGAACAAACATCCGGGCCGCCCTCATCGACTCCGAAGGTCGAATGACAGGCCGCGGATCGATCAACACAGAACCCAAAAGAGGAATCGAGAATGCGAGCGATCGTCTGGCCAAACTCCTCAAAGCTGCTCTCGCTACTGCACCAACCGGAGCTGAAATCGTCGGCATAGGAGTTTCGACAGCAGGCCCAATTCGCCCCGCCACCGGAACCTATAATCACCCACCTAACCTACCCGGCTGGCACGACAAAACTATGAAACCCCGGTTGGGCGATTCGATGTCTTTACCCGTTTGGGTTGGACACGACGCAACACTCGCAGCCCTCGCTGAAACTCGATTCGGCGATCACGTCGGAGCAGAAAATCTCATTTATGTAACCATCAGCACCGGCGTAGGTGGCGGAATAATCGCCAATAGCGAAATGGTCACCGGATCATCCGGAGGGGCTGGCGAAGTAGGTCATCTCTCAGTTCGTACCGGCGCCTACCAATGCAACGTCGGCTGCGACGGCTGCTTCGAAGGTAACGCCTCAGGACCCGCCATCGCCCGCACCGCCCGAGATCGCTGGACCGGAGAAGGCGCACTTGCTGACCTTGCCGGAGGCGATCCACAAAACATCACTTCAAGAATGGTCTTCGATGCCGCCGACGATGGCGATCCAGTAGCAAAAGAAGTGGTCGATCTAACGATCGAAAACGTCGCTATCGGACTCGGCTCGCTATTGAACGTCTTCAACCCAGAAGCCCTCGTAATCGGTGGAGGTGTCGTTCAAGGACTACAACGCCATTGGGATCGGCTCCAAGAATCAGTCATAGACCATTCGCTACCCGGCTACGGCGGATCAATCCCGCTAACAGCCACTCGCCTCGGCGACGATGTAAGCCTCCTAGGCGCTGCCCAGCTGGCCTTCCGCCAAGCAAGACGGCAGTAACAGTGCGCATACGAACTCCCAGCGCCGTAATCCTGTACCTGATTCAGCAGCACTAACTGCTAAGAAATACTTACTCCCAACCTCTAAACTGATCAAGGAACTCACTCAAATATGAAAATCATCAACGTCCGAGCCTACGTGGTCGAACCCTTCACCTGGGAATGGGCTGGAATCACCAGACCACTTCGCTGGATGTTCCTGCGAATCGACACCGATGAAGGAATCACTGGCTGGGGCGAGGGCAGTTCGTTCCCACACCACGGCTCCGAAATGGTCGGATTGGGTGCGCTCGCAGCCAAAGAGTTGCTGATCGGTGAAGACCCCACAAACATTGAAGTTATCTGGCAAAAAATGTTCCGACGCCACAGCTCTGTCGGCGCACGAGGTATCACCTCGGCTGTAGTAAGCGCTGTGGATATCGCGCTCTGGGACATCACAGGAAAAGCTGCTGGAAAGCCCGTCTACGAATTGCTCGGCGGCAAAATGCGTGACGACGTAGACATGTATGCCAACGGCTGGTTTGACAATTGTGTGACTCCCGAGCAATACGCAGATGCCGCCCGAAACGTAGTCCTACCCGCTGGCCACACCGCCCTAAAGTTCGATCCGTTTCCAGAACACGAAGATGGTTTTCTCTCGGGCGGATTATCCGAAGAAGGCACCGAAAAAGCCTCGAATATCGTCACCGCAGTGCGTGAAGTTGTCGGCCGAAATCATGAAATATTGATCGACGCCCACGGTCGCTTTAACGTGCCTACGGCTGTTCGACTCGGCAATCGATTATTCGAAGAATCCAACATCGGCTGGTTCGAAGAACCAGTACCAGCCGAAAGCAACGCAGCACTAGAACTTGTTCGCCCTCAGCTGAATGCACCAATCAGCGTCGGTGAACGATTATTCACCCGTTTCGACTTCGTAGAAATATTCGAAAAACGACTCACCGATTACGTCATGCCTGACATTTGTTTGGCCGGGGGCATCTCCGAAATGCGCAAGATCGCCAACATGGCCGAGGCATATCACCTGCCGTTTAGCCCACACAACGCTCAGGGAACTTTGCAGATCGTTTCTGGTGCCCAACTCTGCATGACTTTGCCGAATTTCTACCGACTTGAACACGCCATGACTCACATATCTGGCTACAACCGCTTCCTAACCGAACCGCTCAATTTTCACGACGGCAAACTGACGTTATCCGACAAACCAGGACTCGGGGTAGAAATGGACGTCGACGAAATCGAACGATCATCCATAGAAATCAAGTGGCCCGAAAACCTAAACTAATTCTCCCCTGAATTTGGGAGGTTAGAGGTAACGACCGCGACTAATGCACAAGCCCTCTAGAAATTCTCTTCATGATCCCACGGATCTTCCGGCGGCAAATCGATATCGAACGGGTCACCACGATCCAGGCCTAACTCCTCCGCCTCATCCGTAACACCCGTACCGAAATCATCAACCTCGCTCGGATCAGGCGTATTCGCCCAACCCTCAATCTCAGCAGGCTCGTAACCTTCCGTATCGATTCCCGGCAGCGTATCGGTCGCGCCAAACATCGAACGAGCCATCTCCTGAGTCACAACCTCATCAAGATCCTCTTCATCCTTCATCGTCTGCAAAGCCTGCTGCACAAGCTCAACAACACGCGGCTCGGTGCTAACCAGCAACTGCTGAAGCTGCTCCTTCGCCGTATCCCCACCAATGCGCTCGACAGCTGATATTGCAGCCAACTGAACAGTCAAATCTTCATCATCAAGCGCAGCCTGAAGCGCACGTAAATGATGCTCATCCCCCAGCTCACCGATCGCCATCGTCGCCTCATAACGAATCGAAGCAACGTCGTGTTCCACATCAGGAATCACATGATCGATCCACTTCGGATCAGACGTCCGGCCCATCGCAAAAAGACTGCTTTGCCGAGAGCCAATATCTCCCGATGACCACGCAGCTTCTATATGAGCAGCAAGTCGATCATCGGTGAAAACCGACACCGCTTCCAGCGCCTTCAACTTCACATCCTGAATTTCCCGTTCATCATCCAACACGCTGTATAAATTCTCGATCAACGAATCCTTATACCGAGGACCAAGCCTGCCTGTCTCAGCCAAAGCCGAAAGATAAGCCAACGGAATCGCCGCTCCTGAACGCACTTCAACCGCCGGATCGTTTTTCAACATATCGACTAACGGACGAATCAGCGCACGATCGTCGCTCTCTTCGAGTCCCTTTAACGAAGCAACCCGAACAGCTGAATCAAGGTGCCTCAAACCCTGCTTGTAGATAACCTCAAACTCGACATCCGGCTGCTCTTCGCAAAGTGCAACCATTCGTTCCACGATGTCGAGAACGCGTTCGTCGGTCCATTCAAGCCACAACTCACCAAACTCTTCAGCTTCGGGATTCGTCAAGCGTGACAGCTCAGGCAACGACGCGTAGTTAATCGGCGCATCGTCATCTTCAGGCAGTTTATTTAGAAATTCGTCGAGACCCATCAGTACTTCTAGCCTTACTCATCTTTCGCAGACACATCAACACCGAGGCACTGAAGCGCTGGCGATCGCATCGATCCAAATACCCAATCCGAAGAATCGCCAACCTGTTCGACCTGAGAGAGCACTTTGTAAACATTGCCCGAAATCATCGTGTCTTTCACCCGACCAACAATTTCGCCGTTTTCAACCTTGTAGCCCAATGAAACGTTCGCCCGGAAATCGCCGCCAAGCTCATTGCCCTGGCCAGCACCAAGAAGCTCCTCAACAAGCAGTCCTTCTTTCATGCCGGAAATCATGTCCTCAAAATGAGTGTCGCCCGCGGCAATATCTATAACCGAAGAACTTGGTGAAGGAGTGCTCGCTAAACTACGTGCAGCTGCGCCCGTCGAAGTCATTCCAAGCTGACCTGCCGTTTGCAGATCCAACAGCGGACTACCAGCGATACCATTCTCGATAAGCCCAAGCTTGCGACTCGCAATGCCCTCGTCGTCAAAAGGTCGACTACCGCTTGCACCATTGATTAGCGGATTATCGTAGATAGATATTCGCTCGTCGACGATCTTCTCGCCCCATCGATCCCCAAGTGGCGACGAGCCGTTAGCAACGTTCTTGCCACTGAATCCCGACAACAACGGATGAAGCAGAGTCGCCCCAACTCCGCGAGGAGTGAAAATAACCGGCAGTTCGCCCGTACTCGACGTAGCAATCGCAGTTTCCTTCGACCACCTCAACGACCGACGAACAGTCTGAAGCAATCGATCAAGCTCAGCCTCGCCAAACAGGTGACTCGACCCATAGCCGGCCCATACGTTCAGCATATCGGTACCACGAATCAACTGAGCACCAAGCGAACAGTAGTAGCTCGTCTGTTCGTACGTCTCGTTGATTCCAGCCGAGTTCATGATCCGGCCGCGCCCGGTCGACCATCCAATTCTGGCATCGCACAGCAAGTCTGGCCATTCGTCCATCAGCTTCGCAATCAAGCCCTCGCCCGTATTAATCATCGACTTTTGCGAAACCTGAGGAACGGCCGGATCGATAATATCGACGCTCGGGTACTCAGAAGGCGCGGGAAAGCTGAATGAAGCCTCCGATCCGAACGGCGCAAGAGTTGCTGCCCGATCAACTAACTCACTCTCACGTGCAGCGTCTGTAGTCGAAGTAAAACCGATTCTGCCGTCATCTATTACCCGCAAAGCAACACCAGAAGTGTCACGCCGCATGATCTCTTTCAGCTTGCCCGACTCAAATGAAACCGGATGGCTTTCCATTTCGATTCGATAGACCTCGGCCTCATCGAACTTGTCTGCTGCTGCGTTTAATAGCGATTCGCTCAAATTATTTTCTCTTGGAACAAGTAATTACAAATTGTCGACGAAAACGCGCCTACGCCCCGGAAATGAGGCATTTTTGAATTCGAATATGCGGACTGCCGTTAGAAACAGGAAGAGGCGACTGTCCGCCCTTGCCGCAACCACCACCCTGGTTCATATCGAGATCATCTCCAACTCCATCAAGGTTTTCTAAAGTCTCGAATAGGTTGCCGGTGAGCATTACTGGGCGAACCGCCTCTTGAATCTCACCATTACGAATCATGTACGCCTCACCCGACGAGAAAGTGAACATCTCGTGCTGCGTCATACCGCCGTACCAGTTGCGCACGTAAACCCCATCGTCAACACCCGCAAGCAAGTCAGCCAAGGTCGCCTCGCCCGGTTCGATGATCGTGTTAGTCATTCGAACGATCGGAGGGAAATTGTAACCAATGGCCCGAGCATTACCCGTTGGCTGCTCACCAAGTTTTGCCGCAGTCTCTCGAGAATGGAGCCGACCTACCAGTTCACCCTCTCGAACAAGTGCTGTACGAGTCGCAGGCGTACCTTCATCGTCGTATTTGAAACTGCCACGAAGTGCAGGAATAGCAGCGCCATCAGTGAAGTTCAGGTGCTTACCACCGAACTTCCGACCCATATACATAATTTCTTTGAGCTTCTCGTTCTCGTAAACGTTGTCACCCTCAGAAAGATGACCAAACGCCTCGTGAACAAACACTCCAGCAAGAACGGGATCGAGCACGACAGTTCGCTCTCCACCCTCAAGTGACTTCGCATCCAAAAGCGCAACGGCCCTCTTCGCAGCGTCGATCACCTTATCGTCAAGACCACGAATCAATCCGTAATCGCCCTGAGATCCTAGACTAAATCCCGCCTGTTGCACATCACCACCACTTCGAGCCTGTGCGGAAATCCTCGATATGACATGAATCTGCTGCTGCTCGATGTACGATCCATCCGAGCTACCAAAGAAAGTCTTCCGAGATGTATCGCCATAGATGATATCGGCACTGTTAATCCCGTCGACCGACCACACTAAGTCGTTGTAGTAGTCCATCTGGCGTTTCTTCTCATCAAGAGAAATTTCAGTCGGGTCCTCAACAATGTACGCCGGAACCACATCAACGTGCGGCTCAACCTCGCCAAGCTCAGTCTTCGATCCACCAACAGCCTTCGACTGCGCAACTGCATCGGCAACCTTTTTGGTCAGCTCGTCCAAACTGTTGAAGCTGGCAAACCCCCAGCCACCTTTTGTAACGGCCCGGACGTTTCCGCCAAGGCCACTGGTCTGAGAAATAGTGTCGAGTGATTTACCTCGATACGTCAGCCGAGAGTTGTCCGTCTCTTCGATTCGTATTTCACAGTAATCGGCACCGTGGCCGTTCAAGGCGTTCTCAATAATGTCGCGGTATTTCACGAATTCGCCGAGCCTCTTCAAGTAGTGGGTATTCGAACTACAAACGCTAAACGTAGTTAACGTTGTCAGGAATATCAGGTATCAGAACGATAATAATAACAATCGAACTCAAAAAGTCGTATCTCCTCACGGCGTTCGCAATTACATTCCCGCCCGTTCGCAGAGATAATCGTTAGCGATGTCGAACAAATCAGGCCAACACACCGAATATCAGTCAGCCGTTTCAAAGCTATTGTCGCTCGCCGACTTCGAAAGAAAGTCTCGCGCCAACGACCCCCTCGACTTCCATCTCCAACGCATCGAACGCCTGCTTTCGTATTTGGGCAACCCGCATCACGGGCAAAAATACGTCCACGTCGCTGGAAGCAAAGGAAAAGGCAGCACGTCGGCGATGATCGCATGGGCGCTCGCCGCCAACGGATACAAAACCGGACTTTTCACCTCGCCTTCGATTCACAGAATCACCGAACGAATTCGAGTGAACGGTGAACCGATCTCTGAATACGACTTTGCCGACCTCATAAACGACCTATGGCAAGCCGTAGAAAAAGTTACAGCCGATGGCGATATCGGAGTTGTTTCAGTGTTTGAACTAGAAACAGCCATGGCGTTTTGCCACTTTGCCAACTCAAACGCCTGCATCAGCGTGATCGAAGTCGGACTCGGTGGACGCCTAGATTCCACCAACATCATTACTCCCTTAATTTCCGTAATCACCCCAATCAGTCTCGATCATGTGGCTGTACTCGGCAACACAATCGAACTGATTGCAGGTGAAAAAGCCGGAATAATCAAACAAGGCGTTCCAGTCGTAACAGCTCCTCAACACCCTAATGCTCAAACAGTTATCAGAGCTAAAGCCTCAGATCAACGATCGAATTTAATCGAATCGACCTCCACTGTCACGATCACTAAAGAAGAAAATTTAGGCCTCGAAGGTGTAAAGCTTGAACTCAAAACGCATAACTCAACGTTCACGCCTCATCTGAAACTTCTGGGCGTTCACCAAATCGACAATGCCATCACCGCCATTGCAGTTATCTCTGAACTCGAATCTACTGGCATAAAAATCGATCCTGCTAAAACCAGCACAGGTATCGAAAACATCCAGTGGCCAGCCCGAAACCAACTTGTCACCAGCAAGCCCACGCCAATTTTTGTCGATGGTGCTCACAACGTCGATTCGGCACGCGCCTTACGAAAATCCGTAGAAACGCTGTTCCCACACAGTAAAAAAATATTCGTCATCCTCGGCACTGTCCGTGGACACGATCCGACGGCAGTTGCCAGAGAATTACAACATCTCAACTCGATTTTTATCACTACCGAGTCGAGACACCCTAAATCCCTGACCAATTTGAAACTATCGAAAATGTTGGGTGAGAGTAAAATTGCGGTGCACACATCCGCATCAAATACATCGGATGCGTTGAGTGCGGCAAAAAATCTCGCAAACGAAAAGGACCTAATTCTCGGAACCGGATCGCTGTTTATCGCTGCGGAAATAGTTGAGATCGAACACAATATCGAACCTGAACTCTATCCCGACATCAAACTTCCTCCGAAACCTTAGAAACAAAGTTCTGACACGAAAATATGACCAGCAATAGCAAAACAAGAGTAGTGGTAACCGGGATGGGCGCAATAACGTGCCTAGGTAACTCTGTCGAACAGTTTTGGACCGGCGTCAAAAACGGTCAATCTGGAATTCGTAAAATCAGCCTCGTAAGCCCTGATGGATTCCCTTGTAGCATTTCGGGAGAGATTCAGGATTTCGACCCCACCGAACACATGGATCGCAAAGAAGCCCGCCGTATGGCACGCTTTTCTCAGTTCGCAATTGTCGCGGCCGATCAAGCTGTGGAAGACTCTGGCTTAGATTTCGAACAAGAAGACCTCGACCGCGTCGGAGTTTTAATTGGCAGTGGTTCGGGCGGACTTCCCGAGACCGACCGGCAATCAGAAATCCGCGTAAAGCGCGGTGTGGGTCGCATGAGCCCCTACTACATCCCAATGATGTTAGTGAACATGGCAGCAGCGAATATTTCGCACCGATTCAATCTCACCGGATACACAAACACATGTGTCACAGCCTGTGCAGCCAGCACACAAGCAATCGGCGAAGCAGCCGAGGTGATCCGCCGCGGCGATGCAGACATTATCGTCACCGGAGGTACCGAAGCTGGAATCTGTGAAATAGGCATGGGTGGATTCAGCACCATGCGAGCTCTTTCAACTTGGTCCGGTGACCCCTCACAGGCAAGCAGACCGTTCGATAAAGGTCGAGACGGATTCGCTCCATCGGAAGGCAGCGGAATTCTCATCCTTGAAAGCCTCGAACACGCACAGGCACGTGGCGCATCAATCTACGCCGAAATCGGAGGCTGGGGCGTATCGTCCGATGCCTACCACCTCGTACAACCTCATCCTGAAGGATCAGGCGCCGCCAAAGCGATGAACCGAGCTCTAACTAACGCCGGCGTGACGATCAATGATGTCGACTACATCAACGCACACGGCACATCGACTCCAATAAACGATGCCTCGGAAACAAAAGCAATCAAAGCAGTTTTTGGCGAACACGCTTACAACGTGCCGATCAGCTCGACTAAGTCGATGGTTGGTCACTCGCTTGGCGCTTCGGGAGCACTTGAAGCCATAGTTTGCATCAACAGCATCAACGATGGCGTTCTGCACCCAACGATCAACCAAGATGAGCCCGATCCTGACTGCGATCTCGACTACATTCCAAATGTATCCCGAGAACTAGAAGTCAACGTCACTCTCTCGAACAGCTTTGGATTCGGCGGTCAAAACGCCTGCCTCGTAATCAAGAAGTTCGCGTAAAACCGTCAGTTTACCCACAACAACGCCGGCCACGTTGGCATTATTTTTCTGAATTAGATTCAGAATCACGCCTATAAACAAGCACTCAAACCTTCTACCGCATGGCTATTAGGTTCAGCTAATCATTCCCGCCCAGCCTAAACCGGAAATACGATCACTTTGGAATCGCCTCTAGTGTGAACAGTCACCCGGCCGCCAACGCCGATCTCGTCCACAGCCCGGCGACGAACCCTGAGCAATGTCCCTGAATCCAGCCTAATACTGTACTCCGTGAACTCGCCCTCGAACTCCGTCATCTCGATAGTCGCAGTCCGCTGATCGTCTTCATCCGCAAGCTCGATCTCTAGCTCCGACGCCCGCATCAATGCCAATGTTTGCTGTCCATCAGCCATATGAATATCCGTCGTCAACCGAGTCGGAAATACACCTGCTTCGGTCACAATAACGCCACCACGGAATACGCCAGGAATCAGCTCGCAAGGCCCTATCAATTTCGCCACCGCTGCCGAAACAGGGCTTTGATAAACCTCTTCTGGAGTACCGATTTGCTCGATGCTGTTGTCACCCATCACCGCAATACGATCCGATGTCGCCAACGCCTCTTCCCGATCGTGCGTAACGAGCAAAGTAGTAGCACCGGTCTCTTGCACAATCCTCTTAATATCTCGACGAAGTCCCGCCCGCAGCTGTCGATCAAGATTGCTAAATGGCTCATCTAACAGCAATGCCACTGGATTAGGAGAGAGTGCCCTCGCTATCGCCACTCGCTGTTGCTGACCACCAGACAGCTCATGCACGTAGCGAGACTCGTACCCGCTCATTCCAACCATCTTCAACACAGGCGCAATTCGTTCTCGTCGCTCTTCCGCGGGAAGCCCCTTCAGTCCAAACTCAACATTCTTAGCTACGGTCAAATGCGGGAACAACGCGTAGTCCTGAAAAACCAGACCAATCCGACGCTGATCTGGTGGCACATGTACGAATGAAGAGCCAACCAGTTGACCACCAACACGAACATAGCCAGATGAAACCTTCTCGAATCCAGCAACCACTCTCAAAGCTGTTGTCTTACCAGCACCACTACGCCCCAAAATACTCACAAATTCGCCTGGCTTCACAAGCAAGTTGAAATCGCTTATCACCGGAGAATCGGATCCCGGGTAGCTGCATTCAACGCCCTGAAGCTCAATCACACCGGCCTCATTTGAAACAGCACCTGATGCAGCGACGGATGACGCCACTCCCGGCTGAATCGATATATCGACAGGCCTTTTACTCCAAGGCATTCTCATCAAGTTACCTCAACAGTTTCTGACGGTGATTCCATATCAGGTTCGTCAATCCGATCCGACTGATCAGATCCGTCATTGTGACCCCGTAACGTCAAATATGCCGTCGGCACTCCAGCAACCAAAACAAGCAACAGGGCAGCAGCAGCGGTCTTAGCGAAAAACGCCTCGGATGCTGCCGACCATATAGAAGAAGAAAGCGTGCGATAGCCAATCGGGGAAAGAATCAAAGTCGCCGGAAGCTCTTTCATGGTAAGGAGGAACACCATAGCTCCTCCAGCCAGTGCGCCCGGCATCACTAATGGCACAGTGACCGAGAAGATCACTTTCCATTGAGATCGCCCCAGACTCTGAGCAGCTTCTTCAACTCGTGGATTCACTTGTAGCAACGAACTCCGTAATGCTCCTACACTCGCCGGCAAAAACAGTACGACAAAGGCAAATATCAATAACCATATCGACTGGTACAAAGGCCGTGCCACGTTAATCCCGAAGAACACCAGAGACAGTGCAACCACTACACCAGGTAACCCAAATCCAATATAGATCGCTCGTTCAAAGAATCGACTAAGCCGACTTTGAAATCGAACTACAAGTATTGCAATTGGCAACGCCGCCAGCACAGTCGCTACTGAAGCCAAAAGAGAGATATATAACGAATTTCGTGCTGGAACTAGCAAAGGTAGTAACTCTTGGTCGTTCAACAACCCTCGAACCAGCCACTGAATCAATACGCCAACCGGAATGACTAATCCAATCAAAACCGTAATTCCAACTGCAGTCGCTCCTGCCCATCGCCAGCGACCAAGATCAACTCGTTGAGAAACCCTCACTGCGCCCACAGTACTTCGGTGATAAGCCCCACGTCCACGAGTAAATCCTTCACCAAGCAATAGCAGCACTGCAATAGCAACAAGAATCAATGAGAGAACAGCTGCAAGAGTACGATCGATGGATGATTCATATTGAATCATGATAGTTGAAGTGAATGTCTGATATCTGAGAAGTGCCACACCACCGAAATCGCTCAATGTGTACAAAGCGACTAATAGCGAGCCACTAGCAATCGCAGGTCGTAACATTGGCAACGTCACAACTCTAAATGTATGAACTGGACCGTATCCCATCGCCCTTGCAGCCTCCTCCAGAGCGGGGTCCATTCGACGTAAAGCACCTCGAACTGTCAAAAGCACATACGGATACGTCATCAACACAAGAACGAGAGTTGCACCGCCCAAACCATAAATCTCAGGCAACCGTTCAACTCCAAGCCCTGAAAGCCAGCCCTGCAACACTCCTCTTGGTGAGTACATCTCTATGACAGTGGTGGCCATCACAAAACTCGGCATCACCAAGGGCAATACCGAAGCCACCGAAAGCACCCTCCGAAGAGGAATATTCGACCGCACTGTCAACCATGCGAGCGGAACGGCGACAACCACTGAAATAACCGTGACGAAAGCAATCAGTAAAAAGGTTCGCCCGAATACAGCGGCCGTACTCGGGCGCCATACAATATCGATCCAGTCCGATCCTGCATTAATCGATCTAGCGAACAAATACGCAACAGGAATTAACGCCGCAATCGCGACAACAGCCGCCGACGCTAAAAGAAACACAGGCGGCCGTTTTCCATCCGTGGATTTCCATCCACTTGAAATATCATCAGAAATCGTCACGCAGACACCATCAGGATTTCAAAAGATGATGTCTGCGAAACGGATTCCAACGTGTTTACATTACACAATCGGATCAACATGTTGGGAGCATCTCATATATGCTCCAGCCCATCCTTACGGTAGAGCGCCTACCTCCCGAAGCAGATCTTGTGTTCCTGCAAGATCGATCAGGTCACCAAGATCGATCGAAGGCTTAGTAATGTCTTCGAGTGCAGGAAGTAAGGTGCTTGGCTTAGCATTCTCATTAAGCGGGAATTCGTAAGTCTGCGAAGCAAAATACTGCTGACCTGTTGCGCTGAGCAAGAACTTAACAAAACGCAGAGCAAGATCTTTGTTGTCAGATTTTTCAAGTATTCCAACACCAGCCACTAAAACTACTGATCCTGGGTCATCAGCTCGCGTGTAGTAATTACGAGCCGCAAAGGACTCACCCTCTGCAGCAATGAAGCGGTGTAGATAGTAATGGTTCACGAATCCGACTTCGATTTCACCTGCGCCAGCAGCAGCAACCGTTGGAGTATTTTTAGCGTAAATCTTAGGCTCGTTAGCGACTATGCCCTCGAGCCAAGTCTTAGTTCGTTCCTCACCCCATTCCTGCCGCATAGCGGTAATCATGGCGTGAAGTGAACCATTAGTAGGAGGCCAACCGATTCGACCTTTCCACTCTGGTTTTGCAAAATCTTCGATTGAATCAGGAAGGTCCGACTCACTAAGCATATCGGTGTTGTAAACAATCACTCGTGCACGTCCTGATGTACCGACCCACTTGTCTTCAGGATCATGAGCCCAAGTTGGAACGGAACCCAGAATATCTTCTGGCAACACAGAGATAAGCGAATCTACAGCACCAAGGCCGCCCGGGTCTTGAGCGAAAAACACGTCTGCAGGGGTGTTACTGCCTTCTTCAAGAAGCGTAGCAGCGAGCGGACCAGTTTTACCGTACTTGACCTGAACCGTATCACCAGTAATTTCTTCAAAATCTGCGATCAGTGGAGCGATCAATGACTCACTTCGTCCTGAGTAGATAATGAGTGGCTTAGACTCTGGTGAATCGCTTACTTCACCACCATTTTCTTTTATAACTTCGACTTCTTTTTCAACTACTACTGTTTCTACAACAGCAGTAGTTTCTGCCGAGCATGCCATAGCGATGACTGTCAGGATTGAAAACAGCGCGAAACTAGCAATTACGCTCCATAATTTAGCCCCACTCTTGTACATTTTAAAAATTCCTCTTATCAAGATAATTTAGAATTAATGTATGCGATTTCATCGCTTCGCTCATACATCCTAAATCATTCGTATACCGAAATCCTTACCTAAACAATACACAATTAATACGGTCACGAAAATAGCTTTTTACCAAAGTTATGGTGCAATTTGTTTACGGGTAATTTATCTATAAAAATTTGCACCTTATCGTATTCGCTTATCAACGAACAAAAATATTCGTATATACAAGTAAAATTTTTGACTAATTGAATAAATCGTATAGGCCGTTCGGAATATACGGTTTGGCATTTTTACAAAGCTGGTTAGTCAGAGATAAGCCGTGTGTAATAAACTAACAATTACAATTTCACGTACAAACCGACATATGGTTAGTTATTTTTATAGTCGGATAGGCAGATTATTTATATAGAAATGCTCGTTCAACGCATTCACATACAAAATGCCTATTAGAACCATGAAAGAACCTAAGTGACAAGCCCGTTCAGAACTACGTTAGCTCTTATCGCATCGATCACATTGATAACAATGATCGTATCTTGTTCATCAAATAATTCGGATGAAGAACGAAGTGCACCTGCCCAAACTTCAGCTACAGCTATACCAACTGTCACTCAAATTCCAACAGCTACTAACACTCCAGGACCAACACCAACCCCCCAACCAACTGCAACTCCTAGCCCAACACCGATCGCAACATCTACGCCTCCTCCCCCAAATTCTTACGTGAACGAAATGGGACGTCTCTTTACGGAATATGACATTGATTTCTCGACGCTGTTCGTCCAATCAGTCGGCGCAGCACAGTGGCCATCAACTGCTCTTGGCTGCCCAGAAGCAGGGACATTTGCAGACACTAGTGAAGCTCCGTACGACGGCTTCTACTATTTGATTAGCAACGGGTCTAGGACTTGGGAATACCATGCTAATGCAGACGACTCGGTAGTCGTTCGATGCGACGAGCGAACGCCTTCAAACGCTCCTCTCATAAATATTACTGAGCAGGCGAGCCTGGCCGATTCCACCAAGCTCACTCTGATGCGAAGAGATTTTTCCACCGGGAATTTTGAAGTCCGAAGAGAAATGACTCCAGCAGACATGGAGAGAGTCATTGCTCTCTTCGATCAGAACTCAGGAATCTCATACAGCCCTCCGTGCACCACGGTATTCAGACTAGATTTCGTTACTAATGACGGAACGAGCGAAATCGAAGTCATCTGCGAAGAAAATTACCAGGCGTTCGATATTTTTTGGAACGAACTCCACGGAACCGCCCCAACACTCGGCTACATCATAGGTCCATACCTCACCGGCGATCCAATTCCTCAGCTTCCAACTGAAACCCCGTAAGACCGCATAGCGTAAACACTCCTTATGACCGATGAACTAGCGAATAGGCGACTCAAAGCAGGGAAGCTGCCTACTGACCTGCTCGCCAATATCCTCGGCGATCTCGCACCAACAGACCCGAGAATCTTGCTCGGTCCAGCAGTCGGCGAAGACGCCGCGTTCATTTCATTTGGCAGCAAAACTCTTATCGCCAAATCCGACCCAATAACGTTCGCCACCGATCGCATCGGCTGGTACGCAATTCAGGTCAACGCCAACGACATTGCAGCGTCGGGCGGCACTCCAAAATGGTTCCTTGGAACACTGCTTCTGCCTGAAAACGAACCCGCTTCGACCGCTATAGACATATTCGCTCAACTTCGAGAAGCTGCCACTGAACTAGGAATCACGCTGATAGGTGGACACACCGAAATCACAATCGGTCTACCTCGACCAATAATTGCGGGAACCATGCTGGGCGAAGCATCTCCTTCCGAAACAGTAAAAACATCTACCGCCAACATCGGGGACGACGTCATCCTTACCTCGGGAATAGCGATCGAAGGCACGGCGATAATCGCCAGAGAAAGCAAATCCGAACTACTTTCGGCCGGACTATCTAATCTGCAAATTTCCAAAGCCGCTAAATTCCTCGACTCCCCCGGCATATCAGTCGTCAAAGCCGCCAGAATAGCCACATCAACCGGACATGTAACCGCCATACACGACCCCACGGAAGGCGGTCTAGCCGGAGCCTTAGACGAAATGGCACGAGCCTCGAAAACCGGCATTAACATCGACGTCGAACGAGTACTAATCTACCCCGAGACAAAGGCAATATGCGCCGTTCTCGATCTCGATCCGTGGGGACTAATCGCTTCGGGTGCTCTAATTATCACTTGCGACCCAGTCGGTTCCCAAGAAATCGTTGATTCGCTTGAAAACAACGGCATACCCGCCAACGTGGTTGGGAATATCACACACCCAGATAACGGATTAACTCGTACTTCAAGAGGAATAAGTGGCCCTCTTCCAGTGTTCGAACGAGATGAAATAGCGCGACTCTACTCAAGCTAATCTCGTATTTCACGTATGTTCTACTCTCCCTTAATTTCTTCAAACAATTAGAATGAGATAATGGACATGCCCGAGCGTAGCGGCGAGAACCAACTAAATTGCCAATCTATAGGCAACCCTGCGATTTATGACAACCACTCCACAAATCCGATCCGCCAAGGATCTAATGCATGCGGTTAACAAGTACCTGCCAGCCGATCGCGCCTCCGCTGTAGAGCACTCACTTGAGTACGCAATCAAAGCCCATGACGGTCAAGTCCGCGACTCTGGCGAACCGTTCATTGTTCACCCAATCGCAACCGCCGTCCGACTCGCCGATATGCGACTCGACGCCACCACGATTCAAGCAGCCCTACTCCACGACGTAATAGAAGATTGCGGTATCAGCTTCCAACAACTCGAAGCAGCATTCAGTACTGAAATCGCAAAACTAGTCGATGGCGTTACCAAACTAAAACGCCTCGATTTGATCTCCGAAACTAGTGCGATGATGAAGCAGATCGGAACTCCCGAAGCGACCCGATCAGCATCGCTACGCAAGATGCTAGTGGCGATGGCTGAAGACGTAAGAGTCGTGCTCATAAAACTTTCCGACCGCCTGCACAACATGCAAACGCTCGAACATCTTCCAGTGCCGAAGCAACAGCGAATTTCACGAGAGACCCTCGACATCTACTCGCCTCTGGCACATCGCCTTGGCATGTACGACATCAAGTGGCAACTCGAAGATCAAGCCTTCCGCTACCTGATGCCCCGAAAGTACAAAACAATCTCCCGACTAGTAAGCCGTAAACGCGCTGAGCGAGAGATTTACACCGAAGCAGCCGTAAAGGCAATCAAAGGCCCGCTCGACAAAGCCGAAATCACATGCCGAGTCGATGGACGAGTTAAGCACCTTTACAGTACTTACAACAAGCTCCAACGCTACGAACGCATGGGTCGTAAATTCGACGAAATATACGATCTGATCGCTATTCGAGTCGTCACAAACGACTTGGGTTCTTGCTACGCGGCACTCGGCATCGTCCATTCGAAATGGCGTCCAGTGCCCGGTCAGTTCGACGACTATATCGCCAGCCCTAAAGAAAATATGTACCAATCGCTGCACACTTCCGTGCGCGGCCCCGGTAACTACCCAATTGAAGTGCAAATTCGGACTCAAGAAATGCACGAAACAGCCGAAGAAGGTGTCGCCTCTCACTGGATGTATAAAGAAGTCGAAGACGGCGAAAACGGTGCACCAAAAATCGACAACTTCGAAACAAAGATGTCATGGCTTCGCCAGTTGCTCGACTGGCAGCGTGAACTATCTGGCGACGATGAATACCTTGCCACGGTCAAAACCGACATTCTGCAAGACCAAGTATTCGTGTACACGCCAAACGGCGACGTCAAAGACCTTCCCGCAGGCGCAACGCCTATCGACTTCGCCTACCGCATTCACACCGACCTTGGGCACAACACAGTTGGTGCCGTCGTAAACGGTAAGCTAATGGCTCTCAACACGCCTCTGAACAACGGCGATGTCGTCGAAATACGCAAAGCCAGAATCCCTCGTGGTCCAAGCCTTGATTGGCTCAACCTCGATCTCGGATATCTCATCACCGGCAGCGCACAGACGAAGGTCAAACAGTGGTTCCGAAAACAGGAACGACAAAGCAATGTGCGCCGAGGTAAGGATCTACTCAAGAAGGAACTGCGTCGACTCGGTCTCAGATACAACGAAAAAGAGATCGTCGCCAGCCTCGACTACGACGATCTCGACGAACTAGCCGAAGCACTCGGAACTGGTCAAATTTCGGTCGGCCGAGTGGCTGAAACACTCAACCCAACACCCGATGAAGTGTTCAAGCCGGAAATCTCTAAAGGCAAACCGCCTGCCGATCAATCCAAAGGTCTTTTCGTAATGGGTGAACCAGGTCTCCTCACTAGAATCGCTCAGTGCTGTAGCCCGGTGCACGGTGATGAAATATCCGGATACCTAACTCGCGGCAGAGGTGTAACGGTACACAGGCAAGGCTGTTCAATACTCCGTGACCGAGAAGATACCGACCGCCACCTACCAGTCGCTTGGGGTCATTACGAGACGACCTACGCTTCTAGATTACAGATAAAAGCATTCGACCGCGTCGGACTCATTCGAGACATAACAAATGTCTTTTCATCTGAAAACGTAAATATTCATTCTCTGACATCGGACGAAGACGACAAAACAAATGCCTGTACTGTGTCGCTTACGGTGTACACTACTGGGGTTGAGCAGTTAAGTCGGCTCTTCTCACGCGTGGAAACGATCCCAGCTGTAGACAGTGTCTTACGGGTCAGCGAAGCGCTGAGTCTGTAGCAATACAAACTCGAAAAATCGCATAAAGTCGTTTCACACAGCACCCAGAACAGTAACCAAGGAACATCAATGCCCGCCGCTAAAACTTTGCGCGCTCAGACCCGCAAAGCCGATCGTAATCGATCGACTCGATCATTCACTCGTAGCCGTGTACGAGCTGTTACAGAAGTGCTCGAATCTGGTTCTAAGACCGACGAGTCAGACGCAACACTAACCAACGCAATCTCAGCGCTCGACAAAGCAGTTACCAAGGGTGTTATGCACCGAAACGCTGCTGCTCGTAAGAAGTCTCGACTCACCAAGCAGTACAACAAGCTTTCTAGCTAAATCGGGATAGACCTTTTGACTCAGGGTCCGCAAAACTTCCCAGAGCACGAGCATGACCATGTGGCCGATACCCATCGGCCCGGTCCACCGTCACAAGCCGACGACACCCAGTTTAACTGGCGAATCCATCATCCTTTTGAAGGTGTGGAAAATCGAGTCGCGGTCGAAGTAGCCCCTTGGAAAGGACTAATCCCTAGATGGCGATTCGTCATACCGGGTGATTTCACAGGTACCTACAGGTGGGGCATAGGGCCCGTCGGTTCAGGTGAAATCGACGAGGACGTAAAACGACCTGCAAAAGACGGCCCCATACAGATGGTGAATGGCCCGCTAGTTATATGGTTCGGTGGCCATGAGTCACTTTCGACCAAACAATCCGCTTATCTCGTCTTCGAAGGCGAACCACCGCACTATGTTGCATTTGGGCATGCTGAAACCGTTGGTGGCCCTCCAGGTAATCTAGAAGGAATCTCATTCGGCGACGATCACCCGACTCACCCAAACGCTCACATCGATCCATCCCACAGTCACTCGCAGCCAGCCCCTCCTCCATCACCTCCCGGATTCGACGCGCATGCCGGACATGACCACGATCACAACCACGACGATCACGACCACTCAGGTCACCAGCACTAAAACTCGCTAGGTCTTAATCGGCATACCTCTATTAGGCATATTAGTTTTGACCGCTTACAGATCATGAATCATCTAACGTTGGAGCTGTTCCGATCAGCGAGCTTATTCCTACTCAAACTCCAACCTCACAAATTATCTACGCAACGGTTGTAGTCACAGCGACCCCAACTTTAGCCATGCAATGTATGGCAATCAGCAGTTCAACATTACCAGCGAGCGCCATCTCGACTGAATCCGTGCCTTCGCCAGCAGCCATAAACACTTCATCGGTACATACAACAATTCCACATTCCCCTCACATCACCGTATCGCCGTAACCGACGATAACCTCACTAATAAACCCGCTCGCA
>Ga0114999_10003286_pt1 | contig 20377 bp, 17 predicted proteins | sample ArcticOcean_MG_C_3_FD_89820 | JGI IMG/M metagenome (GOLD analysis project Ga0114999, IMG submission 89820) | Marine microbial communities from western Arctic Ocean - ArcticOcean_MG_CB8_126 | ecosystem: Environmental > Aquatic > Marine > Oceanic | place: Arctic Ocean: Canada Basin | collected...
CTTAGGCAGTATGAGTGTAAAGAAATAGCAACTCACTTTATTCTGTAAATAGCGTAATTTTACAAAAATAAGAGGGTATGAAGTTGCAAAAAGTATTAGGAGGATAAGGTGAAAATATCAGTTTGGACAAGTGTTATCTGGTTTTCTTTTTTACCTATCAGTCTTCAGGCGCATCACTCTAGGGCAGAGTTTTCTGGAGGAGATTTGCGAGAAATTGAGGGTGAGGTTGTTCGTGTGGCATGGAGAAATCCTCATGTTACATTCAATATTAAAACGGTTTTATCCGATGGTTCTGAAGAAATATGGGAGCTTGAGGCTGGAGATGTGGCTACTCTGGCTAGGCGTGGTTTGGACGATGGTTATATTAACGTAGGGGATCAGATTACAGTGGCGGGACCAATATCGACCCGGCGTGATCATTATCTAGCCATTTCCCATGCACTATTGAGTAGTGGTGTCGAGATGATTTTTGGCAATCGTGAACCACGTTGGTCGGATCAATATATGGGTGGTGGGCGACCCGCAGTATCTGCAAGCGACGAAATAGAATCTGACTCAGAGAGTATCTTCCGGGTTTGGATTAGAATGGGTTCAACCCCTTACGAGGTCATTGATCAACCACCTCTAACGTCTGAGGCAAGAGCTGCCTGGCAGAATTATGATTCCTTCCAGGACGATCCTGTGCTCAACTGTATTTTGCCTGGTATGCCGCGTGTCATAACTATGGCTGGTTCTCGTCCCATAGAATTTGAAGAGCGTGGCAACGATATATTGTTGCACTCAGAGAATTTTAATCTGACCAGAGTCATTCATATGAATGTGGATGAAGTGAGTAACGACATAGACTCTACTCCATTGGGATATTCTCGAGGCCAATGGAATGGAAATACCTTAATTGTTACTACTACACATATTAGTTGGCCATTATTTGAGTTGCCCCCCTTGTATGGTATTCCTCAAAGCGAGGAAATGGAGATTATCGAACGATTTACTCTTATCGATAATGAGCTAGTGTATGACTTTTGGGCAAATGATCCTTTAAATTTCACACAGCCTATAGAAGAGCAGAATTACTTTGTTTGGCGGTGGGATCCACAAGTTGAAATTAGAACTCATGAGTGCGAGATTCATTCAAGACCAGGATCCGAATCTTCTTATGATGGGGATTTACGGTGAGATTGTTTAATTTTCGATTAACCTTGAGATTGTTGAGTGCAATCACGTCTCTTTTATTGCACGTTACGAAAGAGCGGATGAAGAGACTTTGTCATACCAGGTGATAGTCGAGGATTCAACAACATTTATTGAACCTTTTACGATTGTTCAGGAATCGACTAAAACAGTGAACAAGCAACACAAGTGTATGAGGGAGAATGTCATGTGGCGTCCATATGACGATATTAGGAGATAATAAAATGAAGCTTGGAACCACTGCAGTAGGTTTTGTGTTTCTTTGTTTGGCCGGAGGGGCGTTGGGGCAGAAAGATAGTCCACTGAACTCCATAGATATTAGAGTCAGCGAGGAGATGGTTGCTGCTGCCTCAAAAATTCTGAAGAGCACGAGCACAGGAACACCCCAGCAAGGCGATGATTTTTTTAATGCGTTTCTTGGAACAGATGGCGTCACTAATAATGTGGAAAGTGTAGTTGGGTATTCTCGTGAAAATCTTATTTCATTGCCTCTTATGGACGAAGCTAGGTTGGATTGGAGCTACTGGCCAAGGCCAAGAGTTGGACTGACCTTAGGAGAAATGACGGCCGCTCAGCGTACCATGGTCCATGATTTATTGAATACGTTATTGACTTCCGTGGGCTACTTGAAAGTGGTTCATGTGATGCAATTGGAAGAGGTTCTAAATGTGCAAGAAACTCTTGGATTACCCCGAGGCAACGAGCAATACTGGTTAACATTTTTTGGGACACCATCTTTGGATCAGTACTGGGGCTGGCGTTTTGAGGGGCATCATATTTCACTGAATATTTGGGTTTCCCCAGACGGGGGTATACGCGTCACACCTACATTTTTTGGTGCTGATCCAGCTGAAATACGCGGAGGAGCTTTAGCTGGTTTTCGACCTCATGCAGCTGTAGAAAACCTGGGAAGAGACCTAGTATTATCGCTAAGTTCTGAGGATCGTGAGGTTGCAGTTCTTTCAGATCGCGCACCAGTGGAGCTTCTTGCTACTCCAATCTTTAAACTCAGAGATGATTGGGAAGCTTGGCGGCAGACGCTGCAGCCAGAGGGCATTGCGGTGCTAAACCTTGATGCTTCTCAGCGACATATTGTGCAGAGAATTCTTGACGAGGTGGTTACAACCTACCGCCCTGAGATTTCTTCTGCTTATCTGAAAACGATTGAGATTGATAAACTGAGTTTTGCATGGATGGGAAGTATGGAAAGAGGTGGCCCACACTATTATCGGCTACAAGACGCGGATTTCATTTTTGAATACGATAACGTTCAGAGTGGAGCTAATCATGTTCATACTGTGTGGCGTAGTAAGTTAGGGGATTTTGGAGAAGACTTGCTTCCAGAGCATTATCAGATATCTCATCGATAGAAAATTTGGTTGTGATTATTATGCAGTTGGGTTTTATTGAATAAGAGCACGAAGTTCCTTCGATTGAAGGGAAAAACCATAATAGTTTTAGAGATGGTGGATCGTATGAGTTTTTTTTTACGAAGTATGCGTAGATCTTGTGCAATATTTTTAGTTGCATTTTGTATGGTTCATGCTAGTGAAGCTGCAATAGTTCGCATTGAAATTGCTAGTGTGGAATCACCTGCGTTTGACGGGCGAAGTTTTGGTTCTGTAGGGCAGTATGAAAAATTGCATGGACGAGCCTATGGCGAAGTAGATCCAGCTGATACTCATAACAACATAATTACTGATGTAGATCTTGCTTCAGTAAATTCTAACGGCAACGTTGAGTACTCGATGGATATATTCATATTGAAGCCCATCGATATGAACCGCAGTAATCATAAGCTTTTTCTGGACATGAATAATCGTGGTGAGATGCGTGTTGGTAGGTTGAATGATGTTGCAGTTAGCAATGATCCTAGTAGCGCATCCGATGGTGGAAACGGCTTTGTTATGAATCAGGGCTATACGATAGTAGGGAATGGTTGGGATTTTGGGGCTGTAAGGGAAAGCATGGGATTAACAATTTCTGTTCCAGTTGCAAAAAATCATGATGGTTCAAGTATTACTGGACCATCTTACGAATACATTGCTTTTAATAATCCAGAAACTGCTACGTACACTTTAACCTACCCAGCGGAAAGTTTAGATAAAGAAAAGGCTACACTTACCGTGCGTGAACGTCTCGAGGACGAGCCTACAATTATTCCCTTAGCAGGATGGGATTTTGTCAATGAAAAAACAATTCGTTTGATTCCTGTTGGCACAACATTTAATCAGGCGCATATATATGAATTTTCTTATAATGCAAAGGACCCCGTTGTTGCAGGATTAGGGCTTGCCGCGACCCGTGATTTTGTATCTTTCCTTCGGTATTCTTCTGAGAGTAATGGTGACGTTCTTAATCCATTGGCTGGTGAAATTCAACAAACTTACAGCTTTTCAATTTCACAGCCATCTCGTGCTTTGCATGATTTTCAAACATTTGGGTTTAATTCTGATGAGCAGGGTAGACGGGTTATCGACGGTATGCTCAAGTGGACTGGAGCAGGGACTGGTGACCAAGCCAACTATCGTTTTTCCCAGACTGGGAGAACTGAAAGAAATCGGCAGAATCATCGTTATCCAGAAGGTGTGTTCCCATTTGCACATCAAGTTTTGAAGGATCACCTTAGCGGGAAGGTGGCTGGGCGTAAGACTTCATGCTCAGAAAGCGATACTTGTGCAAAAATTTTTGAAGCAAATTCATCTAATGAATATTGGGTTAAAACAGGATCGCTTTTACATAGCGATACTCGTGGAGAAGATTTAGAGGACCCAGAGGATGTTCGATTTTTTTTGATTTCAGGAGCGTCACATAGTGTTGGAAATATAGCGAGCCGTGGAATCTGCCAACAAACTTTAAACCCTACGAGTCCCTATCCAGCTCTTCGTGCTCTGTTGGTGGCATTAGATAAATGGGTGACGGAAGGGGTTGAGCCGCCGTCGAGTCGGGTTCCTAGACAGAAAGATAATACTGCAATAATGGCGATTACAACGCCAGGAAACCATACAGGTACAGTCCCTCAGGAGATATTAGGCTGGCCAAATATCCCGGGCGTGAACTACACCGGTCTTATTACAACTCGATACCAGTTAGATTTTGGACCGCTGTTTGATACACAAAACATAATCTCAAACTATCCTCCCTCTTTTGATGATAGGCCTGCCTATAGCATATTTGTTTCACGTGTGGATGAAGATGGCAATGAGTTAGCAGGAATTCGGTTGCCTCCTGTGGAAGCGCCAGTAGCAACTACTACAGGTTGGGGGCTTCGCCGTGATGGTTTCGGTTTAAATGATGGATGTGAAGGGGCTGGTCAATACATTCCATTTTCTGTGACAAGAGCTGAAAGACTACTAGTTGGCGATCCTCGTCTTTCCTTAGAAGAACGTTATAGGACGCATGATAGGTATGTTGAAGAGGTAGCGAATGCGGCTCAAGAGCTCATGCGTCAGAGGTTCCTACTGGAACCTGACGTCTATAGATACATTGATCAGGCTGAGAGCAGCGATATTCTCCAGTAAGATTTATATCGGCCTGTCGCCCTTAATTGTTATTCGCCTGCCTTTGCGTTCTTCTGGCCAATAATCCCATATTGCTCTATGCATAGCGCAACGGTTATCCCAGAATGCAACATCGTTCATCTCCCAGCGGTACCGAATTTGAAAGTCTATTTTTTCGCAATGATCAAATAAATAATCCAACATTGCCCGACTTTCTGTTTCGCTGAGTTCGTTGATGCGTGTTGTGAATGTACGGTTAACATAAATAGCTTTTTTTCCGGTTTCTGGGTGAGTTCTTATTACAGGATGGACAGTATGCGGGTAGGTTCTTCCATCATCATCTACGCCACGATCAGAATATCGCCCCCGATAGACATGCTCGGATTCATGTAATGCTGTCAAATTCAGTAAGGTTTGCTTGAAAGGCTCAGACAATGCTTCATAAGCAGCATAAGTACTAGCAAATAAAGTATCACCACCCGATGAGGGTAAGATATGTAATTGCAGCATTGTTCCGAGTGGCGGTTCTACATCACACGAGACGTCAGAGTGCCAGAATTCTCCATTAGCAATCTTGGAGTTTTTTTGCACATGGATCTCAAAAATTTCTGGTTGACCTGGCATTTTTGGTGCCGCTGGGTGGGCATGCAACTCACCAAACATTTTGCCAATATTGACCTGTGTATCTGAGGGTATTTCGGTTTGGTTTTTAAAAAAAAGAACCTGAAACTGAAGTAGTGCATTTCGAATTTCTTCATATGTTTCAACGTCAATGCCATCAGCTAAATTAACCCCCCTGATTTCGGCGCCGAGCGCTGGAGAAAAAGGTTTAATTTTCAATTGCTGAATACGCATAATGGTAGATGATCCTCTAATTTTGTATAAATTACATGTTTTTTAACGGTTCTAGAGTCATCTTCAAGGTAAGATTAGGGGGTATTATGCCTTGCATAGAGTGGTCAGTTTTTTATCAATCGATTTATCCTTTGCTACTGGGTTTTTACTCGAGGCCATGGATTTTGGAGGTCTAATGAAACGATTTTTTCTTTCGAATATCCTCTATATGTTTGCCATTTCTCCGGCAATTTCCCAGACAAATTCAATAGACGAATCTGAGGTTCAATGGTCTCTTGCTGCTGTTGGTGATGTCATTATGAATCGTCGGGTATTACCCTACGATCAACCAAGTGATCCAGCATTTCATGATGTGGCTAATCTTATTCGTAGTGCGGATGCGGCATTTATGAACTTGGAACAATCAGTATTTCGTCTTTCTGACTTTGATGGTTGGCCAGCTGCTGAAAGAGGAGGAAATTACGAACTAGGGCCGCCTGAGGTACTCACGGATTTAAAAACAATGGGCTTCGATCTCTATAACCAAGCAAATAACCATACTACTGACTATGGAGTTGCAGGTCTGCGGGAGACAATCAAACTGCTTGATGAGTTAGGGCTTGTTCATTCTGGAGCAGGTGAGAATTTAGGATGGGCTAGTCGGCCAGGCTACCTTGATACAGCACAGGGTCGAATAGCTCTTATTGGGATGGCTTCATCTTTTCAGACAATGTCTCGTGCTGGAGAAGCTACTCCGGATGTGATGGGACGTCCTGGTTTAAACCCACTGCGAGTAGATCGTCGAATTGAGGCATCGCCGAGAACCCTTGCAATGATTAAACAGATAGCAAGTGCGTACGGAGAAAATTCTGAGGCTGATCGATCAGACCCTGTACAGCTACTTGGTACCTCAATTGTTTCTGGTGATCGAGACCAAATCATAGAAAACGTAAATGGTAACGACCAAGTGCGTATTTTACGTGAGATCAGGAATGCGACTGACCAAGCTGACTATGTTGTTGTAAATAGTCACTCTCATGAGCCTAACAACGAGTCTCTAACGCCTCCGGATTGGCTGGTAGATTTTACGCATGAGGCGATTGATGCTGGGGCTACAACCTTTATTGTTCATGGCCCTCACCAGCTTAGGGGGGTAGAGATTTATCGAGGTCGTCCTATTTTTTATTCCTTAGGGAACTTTATTTTTCACATTGAAACAATTGATCCAATTCCATCGGATATCCGAGAACAGTACAATGTTGGTATGGATGCGTTGGCATCCGAGATTTACGATACACGTTTTGAGGTAGATGGAGAAGGTAACGCTACCGTTGGTTTTCCATCTGGTCAGGAGTGGTATCGGAGCGTTATTGTTATGGCTACATTTCGCGGCAATGCTGTTGAAGAACTACGGTTTCATCCTATTGAACTCGGTTGGGAAATGCCTCGTTCACAACGTGGAAACCCACGTATTGCACCTGAACCGTTGGGTCGAGAGATTATTGAACATCTTGCCGAGTTGTCAGCACCATACGGCACAAAAATCAGATATGAGAATGGTATAGGGGTATGGACTGCGGACACTGACTGAAAGTGTTTGATAGAAGCTATCTGTCATCCTGGATTTTTTAAAAAGCAGTTTGGTATAACTGTTGAGCAGCGCTGTCAGAAAAAATGTCGACTGGTTCTCTCATCACCCCACAAAAAATATCTTCGCCAGATAGCCATGCTTTTTGAGCATTATCAGTATCTATTGCACGAACTAGCGCAGCATTAAATTCATAAGCATGGTAAGAAAATCCAGCTTTTTTTAGTGCAACGGCTAGTGCTAAAGAATACGCTCTACTACCTCTAATATGGGTTGTTGGTAAAGGTATCTTTTCATCGCTTAAGTTGTGATAGGCGCGTGAGCAAATCTCAGCATTTCCCGAGGCCGCAAATCGACATGCGCTTGGTCTAGAGTCATAAATAGAGCAGATGTTGTCCTTTAGTAGTGGGCAGGCATTAGGGTGTTCATGACGCGTTTCAAAATCAAATTCTTTCGTAGAGTCATGAGCTTGTCTGACTTTTTCGATAGTTTTTATTCCCATTTTCTTAATAACTTTAGATGCAAATAGAATTTCTGGCGCTGTAGCGCTGACCCAGATATAGCAACAATGCGAACAACCTTTTTTACATGCAAGCGTTTTGGTGCCAAAGTTTTCTAGGCTTGCATTGACTTTTGATTGTAAAAAATTGATTGGCGCATCAACACTACCATTCTGTTTGGCTCTTTCAAGCAAAGAAAATAGTTGTCGAGTCATTGCCTCGATAGATTCTGGATTGTTCGCCTGAAAATTCAGACCTCTCAGAAGCACAGTCTGATCATTTTTTCTTTGGCGCCGCAGTTTTCCTTTGTTCATGGTTAGTTGGTTAACATCCTTTAAGAAAGAATTATGTAATTACTTTTTTGCCAAGTAGAGCCCTGCTCAATTATAACAAGCGTTGAGATAATTTTAGTTAATAGCGGGTTCTTGAATTCTTGTTCGAGATTAGTCTATAGTGCCGAAAAATTGAGAATTAGGCTCTAAGGCTTTCTGGTCAACGCATAGTAAAAGCCTGCTTATGCTCAGGTTTTTCTAATTATCATTGGAGGCAATCACGTGTCGGAAAAGGGAAGTAAAGCTTTGGATTTTGCAGAACGGGGGCTTTTCCCTGATATTGTTGTTCGGCTAGGAATACGCCAACTGTTGAAGGAGCGGCTTATTCAGATTGACGCGGAGGACTGTGAACATGCTGTATCAGAACAGCAACGTTTTATAGAAATGATGGATTCTAGCGAAATTGCCCCCGTGCCGCATTTAGCTAATGAACAGCACTATGAGATACCAGCAGAATTTTTTAAGTTGGTGCTTGGCCCTAGACTAAAATACAGTTGCGGATACTGGCCTAAAAACTCAATGACACTTGAAGAAGCAGAATCGGCTGCATTAGAGCTAACAGCAGAGCGAGCAGAGCTCCGAAATGGCCAGGCAATCCTTGATCTTGGTTGTGGCTGGGGATCTTTTAGTCTTTGGGCTGCAGAGAAATTTCCAGACAGTGTTATCACAGCAGTATCTAATTCCAGCACTCAACGTGTAGCAATTGAGGATGAGGCAAAACGTCGTAAGTTAAAAAATGTCACCGTCCTTACGCAGGATATGAATGAGTTTGAACCAGTGATGAAGTTTGATCGAATTATCTCAATTGAAATGTTTGAGCATATGAGAAATTATCGGTTATTTTTCAAGCGTATTTCTGGTTGGTTGCATGCAGAAGGACGATTTTTTATGCATATTTTTTGTCATAAATCTGTTGCATATGAATTTATTGATAGTGGTTCATCTGATTGGATGACTAGGCACTTTTTTTCCGGAGGAATTATGCCCAGCGATAATTTGCCTATGGTTTTTCAAGATAACTTAAGGTTATGTGAGAAGTGGTGTTGGAACGGAAATCATTATAAGAAAACGGCAAATGCCTGGTTAAAAAATATGGATTACAACAAAAAGGAGATTATGCAGATTATGTCTGCTGTTTATGGGGAAAAAATTTCAAAAAAATGGTGGATGCGATGGAGGATTTTTTTCATGTCATGCGCTGAGTTGTTTGGGTATAAAAATGGACAGGAATGGTGGGTTGGTCATTACCTGTTTAAACGTAATCATTAAGGCTTTTAGTTAAGAAGGAAATTGCGAATTTTTTTTATGCGTTATTTTGCTAATTTACTTCTCTTTCAAATAGGTTGGTTTGCATGCGTTCTTGGTGCAGTAAACCGCATTTTTTTACTAGGACCTATAGTTGTATTAGTGGTTATTTCTGTGCATCTTTTTTGGTCAAATAGGCCAAGTAGGGAGCTAGTCCTTATAGGCTTAACGGCTCTCTTAGGGGCGGGGTGGGATAGTTTGCTTGTGCTTGTAGGCTTTGTGACTTATCCGTCGGGCACTATCATTAATGGTCTTGCGCCTTACTGGATCATAATGCTGTGGATGCTTTTTGCTACAACTCTGAATGTTTCCCTTCCTTGGTTAAGAGAAAAGGTCTTACTAAGTCTTCTTTTAGGTGCGTTTTTTGGCCCATTAGCCTACTACGTGGGTGTGCAGTTAGGAGGGATTGTATTTTTGAATTTAACTGCTAGCCTTCTTTCTATAGCGGTAGGGTGGTCTGTAATATTGCCGACCTTAATTGCTCTTTCTGTACGGTTTGATGGTATTAGTATTTCTGTTGAGAGCAACTGCCAAAATGTTTGATCTGAATGCCTATTTTTTGGCCTTAGCAATGGTGATGAGTGTTGCTGTGTTGGCTTGGGGCATTAGTCTCTTGTTGAGAGATGTAAGTATCGTCGATAGCCTTTGGTCATTAATGATAGCCATTACCTCTATTGCTTATTTATTTTTAACCTCAGAAATAGGTCTAAGAGGGTATGTCATTTTGTGTTTAGTTTGGGTTTGGGCTATCCGTTTATCCGTTTATATTACTTGGAGAAACTGGGGTACAGATGAGGATTATCGCTATAGAGAAATTCGAAAGAATAATGAGCCTAATTTCGAAGTTAAAAGCCTTTATATTATTTTTGGATTGCAGGCTTTTGCGGCCTCAATAGTATCTTTGTCCTTGCTTGCTGGGATTGTTGGTCAATCAGAGATTGGTTGGTTAGATTTTTTTGGGCTTTTGGTGTGGATAATTGGTTTTCTGTTTGAGAGTATTAGTGATTATCAGCTTGCCCATTTCAGGTCTCAACCAATTAATAAAAATCAAGTTTTTGATAGTGGGTTATGGCGATACACTCGTCACCCAAATTACTTTGGAGATTTTTGTGTCTGGTGGGGTTTTTACTTATTCGCCCTTAGTTCTGGAGGATGGTGGGCTATTATTTCCCCATTACTTATGAGTTTTCTATTATTGAAATTTTCCGGGGTAAGTGTCCTTGAAAAAACAATAAAAATACGTCGGCCAGCGTATGCAGAGTATCTTGAGTCTACAAATAAATTTTTCCCTGGGCCTAGAAAAAAATCAAGAGTTTGAGATGAGGGTTGCGATAATAGGAGCTGGAATTTCCGGCAATACTGCAGCCTATCGGCTGAATAAAAAGCACGATATCACCTTATTTGAGGCTGCCGATTATATCGGTGGTCATGCGAATACTATTGATGTGACTGAAGATGGTTCAACAGTTTCTGTTGATACGGGCTTTATAGTTTTTAATGATCGAACTTATCCAAAATTCATTTCTCTTCTCAATGAAATTATTGTCCCTTCACAACCTAGCGAAATGAGTTTTAGCGTCAGTTGTGAGAGTTCAGGGCTTGAATATAACGGGGCAACCATCAATAAACTTTTTTGCCAAAGAAGAAATCTTGTTCGAATACCATTTTATCGAATGATTTACGACATACTTCGTTTTAATCGTTTGGCGCCTCACGCTGCAGTAGACGAGGACGATAGTATATTGCTGCATGAATACCTAGAAGAAAATCAGTATTCTCCTCAGTTTATTCATCAATATCTACTGCCTATGTGTGCTGCTATATGGTCAGCAAGTCCTTTGACTATTTATGAAACACCGCTGCATTTTTTAGTTCGTTTTATGGAAAACCATGGTTTGTTGAGTGTTAATAATCGTCCGTTGTGGAAGGTAATAAAAGGGGGGTCACAAAACTATATAAAACAAATGGTTATGGACTATAGTTCCAAGATTAGGTTGTCTACCCCAGTCCAGTGGGTTAAGCGTCATCCTCATTTTGTGGAGCTAAAGGCATCTGGTCACGAGCCAGAACGCTTTGACCGAGTGTTTTTTGCCTGTCACAGCGATCAAGCTCTACAGATATTGTCTGATGCCTCATCTTTAGAACGTGAGATTCTCGGCTCTATCAGGTATCAATCCAATGAGGCGACTTTACACACGGATGACTTGCTATTGCCACAGAGGAAACCAGCATGGGCGGCGTGGAACTATTATATCCCTGAGAATACAGATCAACCTGCATCAGTTACGTATAATATGAATATTCTCCAAGGGCTAAAGTCTTTGCATACTTATTGCGTCACATTAAATGATTTTGGAAGAATCCAGCCGAATAAGATCATCAAGAAGATTACTTACCATCACCCCGTATTTACGCAAGCCAGCATAGCTGCACAACGACGTCATAAGGAAATTAACGGGATCAATCGAACGTATTATTGCGGAGCATACTGGGGCAATGGATTTCATGAGGATGGTGTTGTAAGTGCTCTATCTGCATTAGAAGTTTTCGAGGCACAATAACGAGATGGAAAGCTGCATTTTCGAAGGTCAAGTTAGACATCGTCGCTATACGCCAGTTATCCACGCATTCAAATATCGTTTATTCATGATGTACATTGATTTGGCTGAATTAGAGGATATATTTCGTGGGCGATGGTTCTGGTCAACTCATGGTATAGCGCTTGCTCGGTTTAGACGTAGTGATCATCTTGGTGATCCAAGGCAACCTTTAGAGAAGTCTGTTCGTGATTTAGTAGAGCAGAAAACTGGTCAACGACCCAGTGGGCCAGTTCGGTTATTAACGCAGCTGAGTTATCTTGGTTATGGGTTCAGTCCAGTCAGTTTTTATTATTGTTTTGATTCTGCCGGTAAAAATGTGAAGACGATTATTACTGAGGTAAATAATACGCCATGGGGTGAACAGTATTGTTATGTGTTATCAGAGCCTTCTAAAACTAAGGGTAAAAACCTAAAACATTTTGAATTGAGTAAGAATTTTCACGTTTCGCCTTTTATGGAAATGGATCTAGATTATGAATGGAAATTTACCGATCCGTCAGAACGCCTTTTTGTACATATGAAAAATATAAAAAATGGAAAGAAATTTTTTGAAGCTAGATTACATCTCGCTAGGTCTGAGATCTCTGGAGGATCATTGGCGCGATTGCTCATGGTCTATCCGTTGATCACGGTAAAGCTAGTGGTTGGAATTTATTGGCAGGCATTGCGTTTATGGCTAAAGAAATGCCCAGTTTTTGATCATCCTCTAAGAATAAATTTATAGCAGCTAAATAATGAATAACTCAACACCTTCTAGTTCTAATGATAATTATATTCATCATAAGAAATCATCTTTTTTTTCAGGGATGTCTCGCCGGTTCGTGCATCATCGTCTTAAGGGCCTTACTACAGACCGACTAATAATTAGTGAAGGGGATGATTCCTGGGAATTTGGTAGTGCAAAGAAAGATGTTGAAAATATAGCAAAAATCTTTGTGCATGACCCCCGTTGCTATAGTGAGGTTGCATTTGGTGGAACTATTGGGGCAGGCGAAGCCTATATGAAAGGCTACTGGGAGACAGACGATTTAACTGGCGTGATCCGTATTTTATTGAGAAATAGAAAGCTATTGAACAATATGGACACAGGGTTATCTCGTTTCTCTGAGCCTGCTAATAAGTTATTCCATTGGTGGAATCGTAATAGCAAATCGGGTAGTCGAAAAAATATTTCTGCCCATTATGATTTAGGCAATGAATTTTTCCGTCTTTGGCTGGATGATTCTCTAATGTATTCCTCTGCTGTTTTTGAGGACCCGCTTATGACATTAGAAGAAGCTTCTTTGGCAAAAATGAGAAAAATTTGCGAAAAATTGAGATTATCATCTTCTGATGAATTGCTTGAAATTGGTGCAGGATGGGGGAGTCTGGCAATTTATGCAGCCAAGAAATACGGGTGTCGAGTAACTACTACTACTATTTCTCAAGAACAATACAGTTTTGTATTGAGCCGAGTAAAAGAAGAGAGATTGGAAGATCAAGTAACTGTCCTAAATAAAGATTATAGAGATTTGATCGGTCAGTTTGACAAGCTAGTCTCTATAGAGATGTTAGAGGCCATAGGACACGAGTTTATAGACACCTATTTTGAGAAATGTAACGAACTCCTCAAGCCAAATGGCAGAATGTTACTTCAAACTATTACGATTGATCACTCAGAGTATGAGCGCGCCAAGAAATCGGTCGATTTTATCCAGAAATATATATTTCCTGGTGGATGTCTCTCTTCGGTTCAGGTATTAACAGATTCGGTAACGCGTGTTTCAAACTTATTTCTACATCATCTTGAGGAAATTGGTCTTGATTACGCAATGACAATACAGCATTGGAGACAACGAATGTTTGAAAGAATCTCTGATATTCGATCTCTTGGTTATTCAGAAGAGTTCATTAGGATGTGGGAATTTTACTTTTGCTACTGTGAGGGTGGGTTTATTGAACGCGCAATTGGAGATGTGCAGATTCTTTTATTGAAACCGAATACTAAAACCAATATTAATTGATGCTGTTTCAGCATCAGTATGAAATCAACTGCGGAAAGGCTTGGAGAACTGCGTGTTAGATAAAAGAGACTTCTATATCAATGGTGAATGGTGTGCTGCAGACAGGGTTAACGATTTAAATGTGATTGATCCTTCTACAGAGAAAGTTATTGGTGTTATTGCTTTAGGTGATGAATCAGACACCAATGCTGCTGTATTGGCCGCTAATGTTGCTTTTGATAGTTGGTCTTCATCATCAAAACAGGATCGAATTAGTCTTCTAAAGAAAATTTTTACGATTTATCAGGAAAGATCTGAAGATATTGCTGAAGCTATTAGCCTTGAAATGGGGGCTCCTATAGATATGGCAAGAGTGCAGCAGGTTGGTGCAGGCATGAGAAATATTGAAGGATTTTTACATGCCCTTGAAAATTTTAATTTTGAGAAATCACTTGGAAAAGATGCGCCTGAAGACAGAATAATTTTTGAAGCAGCTGGTGTCTGTGGTTTGATTACGCCATGGAATTGGCCGATGAATCAGATGACATTAAAAGTTATTCCAGCCTTAGCGGCGGGTTGCACGATGGTACTGAAACCATCAGAAATTGCGCCCTTATCTGGCATGATACTTGCTGAAATTATGCATGATGCTGGAACACCAGTTGGTGTATTCAACTTGGTAAATGGTGATGGTAAGGGTGTTGGGACACAACTTAGTGCACATCCGGATATAGATATGATTTCTTTTACTGGTTCTACTCGAGCAGGTGCAGATATCTCTAGAAATGCTGCATCGACATATAAGCGTGTTCATCTAGAACTTGGTGGAAAAGGTGCAAATATTATTTTTAGTGATGCTGATGAAAAAGCGATAAAACGGGGTGTTTTACATTGTTTTAATAACACTGGACAGTCGTGTAATGCTCCAACTCGTATGTTGGTGGAAAGAAATATTTATGATGATTGTGTTGCTGTTGCAGCTGATATAGCTAATTCCTATGCCGTTGGACCGGCTTCTAAAGCGGGCAGGCATGCTGGGCCTGTGGTCAGTCATGTACAGTTTAAAAAAATACAAAACTGCATTCAGAAAGGTATTGATGAAGGTGCCAGATTGGTTGCAGGAGGATTAGGATTGCCAGAGGGTATGGATTGCGGTTATTTCGTAAGACCTACAGTGTTTTCTGATGTCTCTAATGATATGAGTATTGCTCAAGAAGAAATTTTTGGTCCGGTGTTGTCAATCATTCCCTTTGATAGTGAAGAGGAAGCCGTCCGCATTGCTAATGACAGTCCTTATGGCCTTACAAATTATATCCAAAGTAGGGATGGAACTAAGAGAAACCGTGTGGCTCGTCGGCTTCGCTCTGGAATGGTAGAAATGAATGGTAAACCGCGCAGCATGGGCAGTCCATTTGGAGGCATGAAGGCTTCAGGTAATGGCCGTGAAGGTGGTGTCTGGGGTTTAGAGGAGTTTTTAGAAATAAAAGCTGTCAGTGGTTGGTCAGATAGCTAAAGGGTCCATGCTGAACAAGATCAAGGCGGAAAACTTACCAAGCCTTATTAATAAAAAACTGGAACCTTCGTCTTGGTTAGAGATTGCCCAAGATAGGGTTGATCAGTTTTCTAGGGTAACCAATGATTTTCAGCTTATACATGCAGACTCAGAGCGTGGTGCGAAAACCTTTTTTGAAGGTCCGATTGTTCACGGGTTTCTATTGTTATCATTGCTACCTTATTTGAATTCACAGCATTCAATTGTTCCAGAAAACCTTGTGATGAGTATCAATTATGGTTCGGATAAGGTTCGTTATTTGGCACCGGTTCGCGTCGGTAAGCGTGTTCGATCAATTCAAAAAATAATCAATGTTAATGAAAAAAAACCAGGCCAATGGCTTATTAAAAAAGTTGTAACACTTGAAATAGAGGGTGAAAAAAAGTTAGCGCTTTTAGCAGAGATGCTTCAAATGTTCATTGTTGAGTCCTAAAGACTTAAAAAATCTTCGTTGTTAAATTGACTGAGGAGAAAAGGCATGTCTGAACGTCCTGTGTATGTTTTAGCTAATTTTATTGTTGAAGACTCTGAGCGTTACAGAAAATACGAGAAAGGATTTTTTCCTATTCTTAATCGTTATGACGGTGAATTCATTGCATACGATGACAACAGTAGAGCGCTTGAAAAAGGTGATTTGAGTTTGTCAGGGCGCCTTGTGTTGTTCAAGTTTCCATCGGAAGAAAAAGCATTACAATGGTATGAAGATCCCGATTACCAGCTATTGTCAGGCCATCGGCGTGCATCTACTAAATTGCAGTTTTTAAACCTAATGCATTGTTAGCTAGCGATATGATAATAGACTGATCGGTGTTTAGTTGCGTCAGGGGGGGCGCATAAAAAATGTCTGAAACAAAAATAAAAATTACTGATTCTCCACAACCTGAATCTGAGCAATCTATTCTCAAAGTAGCGCTGACGGCATTGGCTGGTACAACAATTGAGTGGTATGACTTTTTTCTTTACGCCACTGCGGCGGCATTAGTATTCCCGACGGTTTTTTTCCCTGAAGATTTACCGCCGCTGGTTGCCCTATTAGCTTCATTTAGTACATTTGCAGTTGGATTTATCGCAAGGCCTGTTGGGGGCGTAATTTTTGGGCATTATGGTGATCGGCTCGGTCGTAAGCGTGCCTTAATTATTGCTTTAGTAATAATGGGTGTGGGCACAACTCTAATCGGATGCCTACCCTCATATGCAGTAGTTGGACCTATTGCACCTGCAGCACTTATTTTTCTTCGTTTTGTACAAGGCCTAGCAATTGGTGGTCAGTGGGGAGGCGCTGTTTTATTAATCACCGAGACCGCACCCAAAAATAGACGAGGGTTTTATGGCAGTTTTGCTCAAATAGGGGTTCCGGCTGGAGTATTGATCGCTAACCTTATTTTTTTGCTAATCAATGCTAGCGTTTCACCGGATTCCTTTATGGCTTGGGGATGGCGAGTACCATTTCTGTTGAGCGTGATACTCATTGTTCTAGCGTTATATATTCAGCTTAATATTGAGGATAGTCCGGCCTTCCGAAAATTACAGGTTATAAAGGAACAGCAAGATACGTTGGCTATTCAACAACGTGCTGACACCTATGGTGAGAGTCTTGAGCACGCTAAGGTTGCTATTGTTGCAGAGCGTCAGCCATCACCTGTGCTTGAGGCTCTCAGGGCTTATCCAAAGACGATTTTCCTAGCTGCAGGGGCGTTTGTGGGAGTGCAGGTTACGTTCTATATTTTAATTGCATTTGTAGTGGCATATGGGTCAAATGAAGCGGGCCTGGGCTTGCCGAGAAGTACCATGTTAACCGCAGTTCTAATTGGGGCTGTCGTTATGATTCCAGCGCTTTTGATTTCAGCTCACATCTCTGATCTAAGAGGGAGGCGCGGTATTTATATAGCGGGTGCCGTGTTGCTTGGTATTTGGGGTTTTATTCTTTTTCCTTTAATTGATACAGGGTCCTTTTTGTGGATCACGGTAGCTATCAGCGTAGGTAATATTTTTCTTTGTATGATGTATGGTCCGCAGGCAGCCTTTCTGGCAGAGCTTTTTACCACGAAGGTACGTTATTCAGGGGCTTCTTTGGGTTATCAGTTAGGCGCAATTATCGGTGGTGGGTTTGCCCCGCTTATCGCTACTATTTTATTGGCAGAATTCGGTGGAACATTCGGCATATCTGTATACATAGCCATTGCATGCGCCATTACTGTGATCTGTGTTCTCTTGCTTCAAGAAACTTATCAGTCAAATATGACAGAATCCTAAATAGATATAGTGAGTAATTGATATCCTTTTATATAGAAAAGGAAATTTTATATATTTAATGCTCAAGTGGCATATTCTGTGCTGGGTTCACATTGCCATGAAAACCGCCCTGATCTCGGACTACTTGTGACACACCTTCCTCGTTGTAATGGACCCAGACTAGGCCATGAGCATCTCCATTTTGAGGCATATCTATGACTTTAATGAGTTCCCTAGTTGCTGAATCATAAATAAGTATTCGACCTTCGCCATTACTTGTTGCCCACATTTCTTTGCCATTTGGTGAGAGTAAGACGTGGTCCATTTCATAAGCCGCAAATAGCGTTGCTAAAAAACCACCAGTCTCAGTGTCCAGAACTGAAATAGTTCTTCCAAATTCACCCATATTTTCACCTTTAGAGGCAACCCAGATCTCTGACTCATCAGCTGAGAGGGTTATTCCAAAAGGGCCACCTCCGGTTCCTCTCGTCCATACAATCTCTCCTGTTTCAATGTTTATTTTGGTGAGATTAGAGGATCCAGACATAGCCACATAAATATGCTCATTATTAGAGTCAATAACGGCCCAGGTTCCCCGATAACCTGGTAGTGGATATTCTTTTACAACTTCCCAGTTACTAGGGTCAATTTTTGCTATCCAAAATGGCCTCATGGCTACCAGTGCACCTCGACGTAAATTGCCAGCGCCACGTCCTCCCGTAGCACGTCCTGGGCCATAGCCGGCCGGCTCCATTAATGCGTAGATATGGGTTTGGTCTGTCCATGCTGTGTAGACCATTCCACCTAGGTCTATATCTTTAGCTCCGCTAATTGCCTTATCTGTTTCTGGGTCGTAGAGCATAAGACCTAGTCCATCAGGATCCCGAGCGAAGACATCCAGTAAGAGATATTTATCTTGAAATATCTGACCATGGTGTAGGCGCCCTCCAATAGTTACCTGTTTAACTGGTTGGAGAGTTAAGGCATCTATTTTTAGCATGGTTTGTGATCCGCCAGGATCTGGATTTCCATCTGGCCCTGGTTCCCTTGGGCCAACGATGTAAACAAATTTACCATCTGGTGACATTGTTGTGCCGTGTACCGCATTCCTAAGGTTGACTGGTAGCTGAAAGCTAGCAATGATTTCTTTTGTGGTTGCATCGCCAACTACGACTTGATTGGATTCTGGTGCTACATACCCTTGATATAAAATTGCCGGTTTACTGTTTGTGCCGATATTTTCATAGAAATATGTATGGTTTTTTTGTGGCTCAAATTTCGGTTTTCCAGGGTCGAAGGATGCAACAATCCGAGCATCGTAGGAGCTTGCTAAACTTCCTTCGTTTGCTCGTTGTTCCCAACTGGTAATGACTGAACCAAAGGATTCAATTGCTTCGACAGCTATATCACGTTCTGATTTGCTGAAAACTAACTCTTGAGCCTGCGTAGTCTTCGCCTGTGTTAGTGCTTCCCTCCACTGTGCTGGCAATGTATTTTCAAGGGATAATCCAGCTATGGTACGAAGATAAATGGATAGGGCAATTAAATCATCGTCATTAAGATTTAATTCGGTCATGATTACCGACATCGTCGGGTTGCTTTCGAGTTGTTCAAATATATCTGTTGGTGTTGGCCCAAAACGCAAGGTAGGGCCAACTCTTCCTTGAGCGTCTTCACCATGGCATACCCAGCAACCTACAGGTTCCGCGTGATACAGCATGCGGCCCTGTTCGACTAAGGCATCCATGGTTTCTTGTGAAGAAGCTATGCTAGAAAAAAAGCTAAATACAAAAAAAATGCTTAAGTACAAGGTATATGCTGCCTGCATAGGTAAACTCATAAACCTCACCTTTTTACACAAAACTTCCCCAATCTTAACGCTTTGCCTCTTTATAATCAGCGCTAGCGTTAACCTAATAACTCATTCCTTTTAGTAACAAACAGTTAGAATGCTGTAAAGAGGTCTTAAAAAGTTTCTTTCAATAAAGATGATGATAAGGTTTTGAAGGGAGGTAGTGGCTTTGGATTTCACGCTTTTATCTAAGCAGTATGAGGTTGAATCTGAGGAAGAGGCTCAGGAATACTTTCATACTAGGGGGCTAACTGATGGATTGCCCATAGTTCCACCAACCAAGGAGAAAGTAACAGCATGTTTGCGTCAAGCAGGTATGGTTTCCAGTCATGTATTGGGCGTAGAGCCGGTTCGTGAACGCGTAATTACTGCTGAAAAGACTGCTATCAATGCGGTACTTGCGGGTTGTCAACCACTCCATTTTCCAGTCGTTGCTGCCGCAGTTGAGGCAATGTGTCGTCCCGAGTTTCTCCTCCATGGTGCTACTTGTAGCACTGGAGGATGCGCCATCTTAATGATTGTCAGCGGTCCTATAGTAGAGGAGTTAGCTATGGGGGCAACGTTTAATGCCTTAGCGAATAGCGATCGAGCATCTGCGGTGATTGGGCGCTCAATACGTTTGGTACTTAATAATATTTTAGATGTGCGGCCTGGTGGGCTTGACCGTTCAACCTTGGGTCACCCAGGAAAGTTTAGTTACTGTTTGGCGGAAGATGAGAATGGGACCAACTGGATCCCTCTCGCACAGCAACGTGGAGCCCCCTCAGATATTTCAACTGTCACGGTTCTTGCAGCAGGGGCACCTAGACAAATAATGAATGAATGGACAACAGTGCCAGAAGAAATCTTAGAAACATTCGCTGCTGAGATTAGAGCAAACATGTTGCATTATTCGGTATGGGGTGGAAA
>Ga0114999_10003287_pt1 | contig 20372 bp, 13 predicted proteins | sample ArcticOcean_MG_C_3_FD_89820 | JGI IMG/M metagenome (GOLD analysis project Ga0114999, IMG submission 89820) | Marine microbial communities from western Arctic Ocean - ArcticOcean_MG_CB8_126 | ecosystem: Environmental > Aquatic > Marine > Oceanic | place: Arctic Ocean: Canada Basin | collected...
ACTTACGACTCATCCGTGAACCCGTTCATCGAACAAAAATGAATGTCCTGTCAACCAGACACCAAATACAACACTTCGCCAATGATATCCAGGTTCAGGCCGGTATCCGGACACGCTGCTAGCGCCTTGTCGCTCACTTCTTCGACAGGCTGCTAGGGCTTTTCGGCTGTCCTCTCCCAGACGACTGTATACAGGGCGCGGAAGTTGAGTGTGCAACTGCTGATCTGCAGGGCCACGAACTTTTGCTGCTCTCTTTGTCGGCTGAGTCGTTCGACCGCCGCTTGTGTCACGCCCAGATCGACCTGTTGTGGCGGGCCGTCTGACTTTTCCCAGATGCAGGCAAATTGCATCCGCCCGTCCTCGGTGTAGCAGCAGATTTGAACAATCCGAAATCCGCGACGCAGACGCGAACGCAACTCACGTTTGAATCGTGCACTGCTGAGACCGGCCTGCAACTCGCGGGGCGGGTCGGTGGCTTTCTCCCACACGCCGGTCAGTTCGGCGCGACGATTGAGCATCACGGCCGCGATACACACCGGGCGAAAACTTTCTTCAGCAAATTTCCGGCTGACCTCTTCCAGTTTCTTATGTGGGATGCCGTACTTGATTGTCATTGCCGGCCCGTCAGACTTTTCCCAGATCGCCGAATAGCGTTCGGTTTTGGCCGTGCCGTAAGCCGTCATGTGCGTCAGCCGGAGACCGGCCTTGTCGGATACCGTTACTTCCTGCTGCATCTCTTTGCGCGTCAGCCCGGCGCGGGCTTTCCATTCAATGTCGCCCCGTTTCTCCCAAATTCAGGCGGTCAACCTGCGACTCTTTTCAACCGTCGTCGTCAAGTCGACCAACCGCAGCTTCTGCTCCTCATTTGCGGAAAACTCCCGTTGAAATCCGCTCTCGCCCACGCCAAGTTCCAGTTTCCGCGGGGGCGCGGCAATGACGTTTTTGCTGCCGGCCACAGACAGCAGACAACAAACTATCGCGAAACGTCGGAAGCGTTGTGCTGTTCGAATGCCAACAACTGTGACGACGAATCTGCACATCAACATTGCATCACCTCATCGAACAACGATACCGCTACGGACGACTACAGAAAAATCAAGACGGCGTGAACAAGGCAGAACAACCCAGAGGCTAACCGAAATTGGCCGCGCCAGCCAAGATGTTTCGGTCCATGGTGCGTCGAAAACAATCGCAATCATTACAACCGTCTCGAACAGTCGAGTCATCGCATGCGGCGCGATCATACCGAAAAGCTTCCGCCCGGTCCCGACAAATGCGGATTTGCCTCCACCATTGGCCGTGTGTCACGGCTTTCCGACTCGTTGGCGCTCATCTCTTTTTGACCGTGCAGCAAACGCAAACTAGAGTTGTCTATTCCGTTAAATCCCGCAATCGGGTCCGGCCTGCGCGCCGGATTTCGGCAGATTCTTGCTGCAGGAGTTCCGACAATGCCGACAAACTGCCCTATAGAAATGGATTCCACCCGGTTTATCTCGTCGGCTGGACATCCCATCGTCTGGACGCGCAAATCCAGCGGTTATAACAATATTGTCGTCATGAACAACGAGCAAATCGCCGTCAGCACTCTGCCCAAGGCGCAACGTAAAGCCGCCGACAAGCAGTTGGAAGCAGGACAATCGATTGACGATGTGCTGGGACAAGCGGGAACACGGATTCGTTTTCAAGCTGTCACCGCCGTCACCGCCTGCCTGAACGGCACGGAAGTCGAAGTGCTTTACGATCAGGGTGGCCGTCGGCTCACTTCCTGCCGATTTCTCACAGCCAGCAAGCAGGTCCAGGCCGATATTCTCGTCGAAGCCCGCCATCGGATGAAGGGCGAAACCCAGGTTGCCGAAAACCAGGTCAACCGGTTTTGGCACGCCATGAAGCCGTTCAACTTGTTGGTGATACTCGCAGTCTTGGCCATCGGTGCACAGAACTACTTCACGACCGACATTTTTGATGGCGAAGCCAACAGCGAGCGGCTGGAAAGCTGGGACGAGAATGCGGACGCCAAGGACATTCACCTGACGCGGGCCAAACAAGCCGCGTTTGCCAAGACAGTGGTCAGCAACCCGGCGATGCAGAAGGTACTGGTCTTCGGGATCATTGTTCTTGGCGTCGTCGGTACGATCTTCAATGCTTTGGGTTATGCGGCAACCATGACCCTGCTGCTCGGATCAACCGGGCTGGCTCTCCTCTGGACGCTGATGCGACTGGGAAATCCCCCACGGACAATGAGCGTTGTCGCCTGCCAACGCGGCAGCTAATGCCCTGTCAATCGAAACCCGACGCGTAAGCGAGGGACTCTGCGAGACCGTCCTAAATTGCTCCCTCGCTTACGCTTCCGGGTTACGATCATCCCAATGGGACTCGGGTGCCACTGGCGTGTCGCCAGTGCAGCGCTGTGGACAATGGTGCGGTGGTTAGAAAATATCGAATATTCAACCCGCCTAGTCGCCGGTCAGTCCCTTGGCGAGCTTGCCCAGAGCTTCGTTCTCGATCTGACGAACGCGTTCGCGGGTCAGTCCCAGCGTCTCGCCGATTTCCTTGAGCGTTCGCGGTTCCGAGTCGTTCAGTCCGAACCGCATGCGGAGAATGGTTGCCTCGCGGGGGCCCATTGTCTCCAGCATCTCGTAGACGTGCTTCAGGTTGTCGTTGTCGATCAGCTGCGCTTCCGGGCCTTTGGCATTCTCGTCGGCAATCATCTCGCCCAGCGACCAACTACCGTCACTTTGATCCGACTGCGGAGTCGAATTGTAGAGTTGGATCGCCTTCTTGACGATTTTCAGTTTCTTCTGAGGCAGATCGAGTTCGAGGGCAACTTCTTCGGCAGTTGGCGGCCGATTGAATTCGTCCTGCAGTTTCGCGGTGGCTCGCCGCCATTTCGAGAGGAGTTCGACCATGTACGCCGGGATGCGAATCGTCTTGGCCGAATTGACCAGTGCCCGCTTGATCGACTGCTTGATCCAGTAGCTGGCATACGTACTGAACCGGGTGTCCATGCCCGGGTCGAATCCCTCGACGGCCCGCAACAGTCCGAGGTTTCCTTCTTCAATGAGATCCTGCAGGGGCAGGCCTTTGCCCGTGTAAGCACGGGCGATGTTGACAACCAGCCGCAGGTTCGCTCGCACCATCCGATCCCGGGCGGCAGCGTCACCTTCGGCGATGCGGTAGGAGAGTTCTTTCTCATCCAGCGCCGTCAATAAGGCTGTCTCGTTGATTTCACGAAGATACGTTTCCAGCGGATTTTGAACGGATCTGGACGTTCGGCGTCGCGTCGATGTTTGCATGGATTCTCGTTGTTTCTTCGGAATGACTGAGGGATATGAATTGAGCACACATTAGTGAGGCGGGAACCGGAAAAAATCTTGTTCCGGTCGTTGTTTGTGCTGTTCGGCCACAGGTTCGACTCGCGATCCCTCGTGTCGTCTCCGTTGCGAAATCCGCGTAAACATCAAGGCGCGATTGGTTGAGACAGGACGCCTTTTCGTTACGCAGTTCCACAGGGAGAGGTGTGGCGGTCTACCGAGAGTTATCGGTTCTGCTTTCGTGAGTCCTGCACCAGAAGCGACGTGCATGCTACGATCGGTTTGGTAAGCAGGGCAATTGGCGCAATAATGACGGCCATCCAGTCGACGTGGCGCGGCCGTAAACTTTATCCCGACCGTGTCAATTGCGTTGATTCTGCCTTTCATCAGCCATGTCGTGCCCGCAAGTCTCGCACGGAATGCAACGTCTCAATTCACGTCGCAAACCAGCCCGAAGCGCAAGCGAGGGTTTCCTGGCCCCACTCATTCCATCCACAGAGCGTTCGTATCAACGAAAAAAGCCCGGCGTCGCGATGACGCCGGGCTCGTTCTGTCTACCACAAAGCGGGAGTTTCAGTCCTGTTTTTCCTCTTCATCTGTGGATTCCGACTCGTCCGTTTCGACGGGTTCATCCGCTTGATCGGATTCCTCGGCTTCTACAGTTTCGGCTGCCGTTTCCGACGTCTCTTCGGCAGTGTCGCTTTCAGCGGCGGGAGCTTCTTCGGTCTCCTCAGCTGCCGTTTCTTCCACGGCATCGGCAACTTCTGCTGACGGCTCAGCGACCTCTTCGGCCGCGTCGCTTTCAGGCTCCGCAGTTTCCTCGGCCTCTGGTGCACTCTCTGCTGCAGCCTCTTCGACCGCGGATCCCGCATCGGTATCCATGCTGAACAGCGGTGTCGATGAGCCACCGATTCCACCTTTCAGCTCTTTGCGAGGAGCGTCCGGCCTGTCGGAATCGCCTGCTCCCGAGCCACCTTCTTCGCCTTCGACCGGAAGTTCGGCATCCAACCGTCGGCTGAGACCGATCTTTCGATCATCCGTATCGACGCGGAGAATTCTCACTTCGATCTCTTCGCCGACTTCAACTTCATCTTCCGGGTTTTCGACTTTGTGATCGGCCAGCTCGGAAATGTGCAACAGGCCTTCCAACTCGGATTCGAGTTCGACAAAGACACCGAAGTTGGTGATTTTGGTCACCGTACCCTTGGCGAGTACGCCCGGATGGTACTTCTCGGGAATCCTTGTTTCCCACGGATCGCCGGCCAGTTGCTTCAGGCCCAAGGCAATTCGTTTGCGGTCTTCATCGACCGAGAGGACCTGACATTCGACCTGGTCACCTTTTTTGAGCATCTCGTTGGCGTGCGAAATCTTTCGCGTCCACGACATGTCGCTCACGTGCAGCAGGCCATCGACCCCTTCTTCCAACTCGATAAACGCACCGTAGTTGGTGAGGTTGCGTACCGTTCCGGTAATGACCGTATCGGCCGGGTACTTGGCCGCCACATCGTCCCACGGATTCGATTGAGTCTGCTTAATACCCAGCGAGATTTCCTGCTTGTCCTGGTTGATGCCGAGCACCATCACTTCGACGTTGTCGCCAATTTCCACCAGTTCGCTGGGATGATTGATTCGCTTGGTCCACGACATTTCGCTGATGTGAACCAGCCCTTCGATGCCGTCCTCGAGTTTGACGAAGGCACCGTACGACATCACGTTGACGACCTCGCCGGTGATCTTTGTGGCGACCGGGTATTTCTCGGCGACGTTGTCCCACGGGCTGGCGCTTTTCTGCTTCAGTCCGAGTGCGATCTTCTCTTTTTCACGATCGACGTTGAGAATGACCACTTCGATTTCGTCATCGATTTTCACCATCACCGAGGGATGGCTGATGCGACCCCAACTCATGTCGGTAATGTGCAGCAAACCGTCGATGCCGCCCAAATCGACGAATGCACCGAAGTCGGCAATGTTCTTCACGACGCCCGTGCGCAACTGGCCCTCTTCGATCACTTCGAGCAATTCGCGCTTCATCGACTCGCGTTTGTCTTCGATCAACTTACGGCGCGAAACAACAATGTTGCGGCGAGAATCGTCGATCTTGAGAATCACGCATTCAATGTCTTTGCCGATGTAGTCGCCGATGTCCGGCGGACGGCGAATATCGACCTGACTGGCAGGCAGAAACACGTTCACGCCAATATGGACCAGCAGCCCACCTTTGATCTTGCGAACAACCTTTCCGATGATGACATCGCCTTCGGAGTGGGTGGCAATGACTTTTTCCCACTCGCGAATGCGGTCGGCTTTGCGTTTCGACAGCAGAATCAGGCCGAATTCATCCTCGACCTCTTCCAACAGCACCTGAACATCCTGATCCGCCTCGGGCTGCTCCTCTTCCGGCCCCCATTCGTCCAGCAGGACAATTCCCTCGCTCTTGAATCCGATATCGACGAGGACTTCGTTCCCCTCGATGCGAAGAATCTTGCCGGTAATGATCGCGTTGACATCGACAGCCCGCTCGCTGTAGATGGCATCGTTTAATTCCAGTTCGTCGCTCAAGCTGCCAAGAACGGCTTCCAGTTCGGCGTCGTCTACCGCCAGTTCACGAATAAGGTGTCGATCGACCATGGTGCTCCGATTTCACGTTGGCTCAAAACAGGATGGGGGACGCTCTGAGAATCCCGGCAGCACATTGTGACCACCAAACAAACCGACCGCAGAAGTCGCATTGGGGGGAGACAAAGAGGTGCCGCGCTGGGAATTGTCCCCGGACGATTGCCGGGGCATTGCCCGCATTGAGCCTGGTTAGAGAATTTTCCCCGCCGCGAGCGAAACAACACGTCTCGTTCTGAACAACAGCAGAGGACAGTCCGGGGACTATAACAGATTCCAATCGAAAACGGCTAGCCAATCTGCCGAAAAAAACGGCATTGGTAAACATGACAATCGCTGCGAGCCGACGGCTCACAGTCAGCGGTGCGTTGCACCGCAGCATGAAATCGGGTTTCGATCACGTTGCGCACCGTTGTTCTCGACGCCTTGACTGTTGACATTCCCACATGGTTGCGGTTTGCTGGGCCGTCACCTCTTTCCTGGAGCATTTCGATGGCACGCGCGATTGTGACCTATTCCCGTGGCTGGCACGCGCTGGCAATTACCCGCAGTTTGGGGCGGCAGGAAATTGAAGTTTACTGCGGCGAAGAGGCACCGTTTGCCCCCTGTTTCTTCAGCCGCTATTGCACCGGCAACTTTCAGTACCCCTCGGTTGCCGACGACCCGGAAGGCTTCATCGACTTTCTGGTTGAGAAGGTCAAGGAATTGAAGCCGCCGGACGACGAACCGTACGTGCTGATGCCCGTGCATAAAGAAACCTGGCTCATCGCCAAACATCGCGAGCGGTTCGAGCCGTACATTAACGTGCCGCTCACTTCGCTGGAGAACATGGAGCAAACGCACGACAAAGGCAAGCTCGCGTTGCTAGCCGAAGAGATGGACATCACAATTCCCGGCACGCAGCAGTTCACCAGCATCGACGATTTGTACCGCGCGCTGCCGGAAATTGAATTCCCCGTGTTTCTCAAAGTACGCGAAGGCGCTTCTGGCGTCGGCCTGAAGAAGTGCGACACGCCGGAAGATTTGACGTCCACATTTCGCAAGTTTGTAGACGGTTACAACCTGCAACCGGACGAGTACCCGCTTGTACAACAGTTCGTCCAGGGAGAAGACTACTGCTGCACGATGCTGTTTAACCGGGGCAAAAAAGTGGCCTCGATGACCTACCACAACGTGCGGGCCTTTCCCCGGCAGACCGGTGCGGGGGCGCTGCGGGAAACGGTCGCGATGCCGGAAGCCGACGATGCGGCCGAGAAGATATTGGAGCGGCTGGATTGGCACGGCATGGCGGAAATCGATTTTCGCAAAGCAGACGACGGACCGGCTTACCTGATTGAGATCAACCCGCGATTCTTCGGCGGCTTGCCGCAGGCGATTGCTTCCAACGTCGATTATCCGCATCTGCTATTTCAAATTGCTGCGGGACAAACGATTGATGAGTCACCCGATGTGAACTACGAAGCGAGAACCGAGGCACCCATTGTTGGCCTGTTGGCAACGCTGGATGAAATTGCCCACGACGACCGCGTACTCGATCGCCTGCGAAGTGTTCGCCAGGAATTAGGAACACTGGGCCACTCCAACGTAGAAGATGTGCGGCTGAAACCGCTGTGGGATGCAATCCGGCACGCGGCGAATCCCAGCGACGTCAAAGGCTACTTGAATGAGATGTTCGCCAAACACGATGGCACGATCAATGACGTGCTGCAATCGGACGATCCCCGGCCGGCAATGGGCATGCTGTTTCCGCTGGCGTTGATGCTCAAGCATGGCAAGCTTTCGATGGGCGTGCTGACGAGCGAAGCCGACATCGATGCCGACCGTCCCCGCCGCCGCTTTCGAGACATGCTGATGCAACCAACGTGGCGGGTGTTACTGGTGACGGCCGCCCTGTATGCACTCAGTGTTTTTACGACCAATTACGAACCGACCAGCGGCAACATTGGACTACTATTTGGTTGGCCAGAGAGCATTTTTGGCCGCTTGGATACTGGAACGTCAGCCAGCGTCTCCGGGGCGATCCGTCACACGATTTCGCAATCGCTGATTCTGCTGACCTGGTATGTTGTGGCTGCGATCGTTCTACGTGAACGACCACACGACGAGAGAGAATCGGCCGAGTAACCCATACCATTTAGCCGCCCCGCTTGCGGAGCGTGGCGTTTGCACAGGGGCCCCTTCGATTGCGCTTCAGGCTTCTATTGATTCACGACTGTAGTCCGTTCGCGAAACTTCCGGGCCTGTTGGAGAAACGCGTCGAACACTGCGCGCTGAGCCGGTGGGGCTTCGGGATGCCATTGGGTGCAGACGAAGAACGTCTGCGAGGGCATTTCTAGCGCTTCGACAACACCGTCGGCCGCGCGTCCGGCGACTAGTAAATCGCCGCCAACCGTGTCAACCGCTTGTCCGTGAAATGAGTTGACCTGCAGTGTGCGCGAACCAAGCAGTTGCGCCAGTTTCGATTCGGCAGCAAGTTCAACCGGATGGGCGGCCATGCTGTCCAACCCGATGCCATGCGTTGTCGACAATTGTGGATCGTCTCGCAGATTTTGCAGCGTGCCTCCTTGAACGACATTCAGGATCTGAATACCGCGACAGATTCCCAGCACGGGCATGTCGCGTTCGATCGCACCGCGGATCAAAGCGATTTCAAAGTCGTCGCGACGACGGTTGACGAGTTGCCCCGTTTGCGGATCGCCGCCGTACAATGCGGGATCGATATCACCGCCGCCGGTTAGTAGCAGGGCATCGATTTGGTCGAGGATTTCGTCCGGTGTGTCCCGATCGAAATCGATTTCCAACAATCGACCGCCGGCACGAGTCACCGCGATTTCGTAGTTCTTCGTAGAAATCCGTGCGCGGGCGTGCCATGCCGTGTCGAAGGTCACACCGATGACCGGCGCATCGTCGGGAACGGCCGCATGCAGCCAGTATTTCAGCCCGGCATATCCACATAGCACAATCGCCAGCAGCGACGAACAAACGACTGTCGCGATTTTGCGTTTCGAGCGGCGCGGTTTCGTCGCAGATTCGGCGTCAGCACCGGTTTGGGCAGCGGTTGTGTCGGCCTCTGGCATAAGTCCGCCTGTGATGCGCGGCGATTGTCACCTCGTCCAATATCACAGGGCGTGGAAAGTCAATCGAAATCACGCGCGTTCAACGGTGTATGCATTTGGGTCGGGCGAGAAATAACCGTCGGATACCCCGTAGTGGTGACTTCCAGCCGCCACAATCCTTGAGACAAGATGGCGGCTGGAAGCCACCACTACGACACCATATGGCGCGACCACTGGTCGCTGCTTCACAACATGGTTAGGCGATCCATTCCGGGATGACGTTGCCACCGACGTCGGTCAGGCGGAAATCTCGGCCCTGGAAGCGGTGTGTCAACTTGAGATGATCCATGCCGAACAGGTGCAGCATCGTCGCGTGCATGTCGTTGACGTGCGTCGGCTTCTCTGCGATTCCCCAGCCGACTTCGTCACTAGACCCGTAGGTCAGCCCGCCTTTCAGGCCTCCGCCGGCCATCCACATGCTGTACGAATAGGGATGGTGGTCGCGGCCGGTGACATTCTTCGATCCGCCTCGATTTTCACCCAACGGCGTGCGGCCGAATTCGCTTCCCCAGACAACCATTGTCGAATCGAGCAGCCCGCGCTGCTTCAGGTCTTCCAGCAAAGCGGCGATTGGCTGATCGACCACGCTGGTGTTGTACGACAGCTCGGTGTCGAGGTTGCTGTGATGATCCCACGACGCGTACACGAGGTTGATATATCGCACGCCCCGCTCCACCAGTCGGCGGGCCAACAGGCAGTTGCGGGCGAAACTCTGGTGCGTGTTTCCACTGCGTCCTCGCGAACCTTTGATATCCGGCTCCGCCCGTTCGACGCCGTATTTTTCCAGCGTTTGTTTCGTCTCGCCGGAGACGTCGATCAACTCGGGAGCCGATGACTGCATGCGGTAGGCCAATTCATAGCTGGCGATGCGACTGGCGATTTCGGGATCGTGAACTTCCTGAAAGCGACCCTGATTCACATCGCGGAGCACGTCCAATCCTTTGCGTTGCAGTTCCGGTGGAAGGCCGGTCGGATTCCGTAGGTTGAGTACCGGTTCGCCCTGATTGCGAAACAACACGCCCGAATGGACCGACGACAAAAACCCGCTTTGCCACAGCGTCGCCCCGCCGCTGGAACCGCGACCGGATGTCAGCACGACGTATCCGGGCAGGTTCTGCGATTCACTTCCCAGTCCGTATGTCAGCCACGAACCCATCGACGGCAGCCCAAATTGCGGCCGCCCACACTGCATCAACAATTGTCCCGGATGATGGTTGAACTGCGACGAGTGCATCGAGCGCACCATCAGGATGTCGTCGGAACGCTTGGCGATGTTCGGCAGCAGGTCGGAAAATTCCATGCCCGATTCGCCGTGCTGCGTGAACTTTCGCTTGGTCCCCATCAGCCGGGCGGCATCCTTCTTGATGAAGGCGAACCGCACGTCTTTCAAAAGCGAATCAGGAAGTTTCTCGCCACTGAGTTCGTTGAGTTTCGGCTTGTGGTCGAACAGATCCAAATGCGACGGAGCACCCGCCATAAAAATGAAGATGCACGCCTTCGACTTGGCGTCGAAATGCGAGTTTTTGGGGGCAAGCGGATTGACCGCGCCCAATTCGGCCGCGACCGCCGATGAAATGACTCCATCGTCGGTCAACATGCCGCCCAGCGCCGCCATTCCTAAACCGCTGGCCGTCGTCGTCAGAAACTCGCGCCGCGTGCGCTCGATGTGTTGGGTGATCGGGTCCATGCTATTCGGTACTCCCATTGAACGGCTGCAGCGGTTCGAGTTAGCGATATCAATCGTACTCTTCAGATTCTCTGACAGCTGCGATGCAATGCATCGCAGACTACTCTCGCGTTAAGAATTCATCCGTGTTCAGCATCACCCGGGCGGTTGCCACCCAGGCTGCGTTATCGGCTGGTGAGGCCCCATCGACGGCGTAGCTGCCGACGAGTTTGATTGCATCATCGTTGTGTTCGCCGTACCAGGTTTTGGCCGCTGACAGCAGGTCGGCGAACTGTGACTGTTCCTTATCGGTGGACTGACGGGCGACGCAGATGCGGATGCCGTAAGCGAGCCGCGCGTTGTCGTCTTTCAGATTCGCCGTCAGCAATCGCCGCGCCATCGCCTGCGATGCTTCAAAGAAGACTTCGTTATTCATGGTGACCAACGCCTGCAGCGGCGTGTTCGACGATTGCCGATCAATCGACGTGGTGTTCCCGTCGGGGCAGTCGAAGGTCGTGAGGTTGGGATGCGGCGCGGTGCGTTTGAAGAACGTGTACATGCCGCGGCGGTAGCGGTCTTCGCCCTTGCTGGTGGTCCAGCGAAAACTGTTCGCATAACTCAAGGCGGCAATGTCGGGCGGCAGTGGCGGGAAGACGCTGGGGCCGCCGATCTTTCGCGACAGCAGGCCGCCCGCCGACAGGCTGAGGTCGCGGATGATCTCGGCTTCCACGCGGGGACGATTCTGGCGATACAACAGCCGGTTCTGCGGATCGATTTCGGCCAGTTCCCGTCGATGTGCGGATGACTGCCGATACGTTGCCGACATGACGACTGTTTTAATCAACGCTTTGCGGCTCCAACCCAATCGGATGTACTCGCTTGCCAACCAGTCGAGCAATTTGGGGTGTGTTGATTTGTCGCCGCGCGAGCCAAAATCGTTCATGGTTGGCACCAGCGACCGGCCGAAGAGATGCTCCCAGACGTGATTGACTGCAACGCGGGGAGTGAGCGGATTCTCGGGCGACATCAGCCAACGTGCCAAATCGAGACGGTCGGGCGTTGAGTCCTGCTTGCGCGGCTTGAACGGATGCAAGATCTCAAGAATATCGGGCTGGACTTCAACCGTCGGTTGCAGAAACTCGCCTCGACGAAAAATGTGAGTCTTCCGTGGATTGGCCGAGCGTTGGGCGATGACTCGCACGGCCATAAACGGCGACTTAGGCGCCTTCTTTGTTAAGGCGGCCAGTTGCTTCTTCAACTGTTGGACGGCCGGGTCACGGTCGGTGAAATAAACAAGCAATTCCCGTTGTTGTTTCGCGTCGCGTTTGTCGGCGGCGACGGCAAGAATGTCTACAATGTTTTTCGGTAGACCGTCGATGTTGATCGGGCGTTGATCGCTGGTCAGCGATATCCGCAGCCGGCCGATGGTGTGCTGGCTGCCGTATTGTTGCGACAACGTGATAACCAATTCAGTTTCACCGTTTTCAGCACCGACATTCTCTTTCGTTTCAAAAACGATGGTGTGCGGTTTTCCGAACTGCGGCGAGACGGCCCAGCCGGTTTCGGGTTTGCCGTCGAGTGTTGCCGCCGCGGTCCACGAAGGTTTTCCGCCGGAACCCGGTTGTTCAAAATCGGCAGCTGCGCGCGACAATTCAATCGGTGTGTGCTTTTCTTGTCCGTTCGGACGGGCGGTCACGGAGACTTCGCTCAGCACGAAATTTCCATGCTTCACGCGGCCCGGTCCGTTGGCGGGCAAACTCTTGTCGGGGAGTGTTTCCAAACGAATCCCCGAGATGTGATTAAGTTTTGTCCGCAGCGTGATGGTATACGTGTCGCTGGCCGGGTTCTGACCTCCGAGGAGATACGAGCCGTCCTTCTGTTTGGTGAATGTTGCACCGCCGACCGACTTGAGTTCGGCCGCCTCGGCGACGGACCAACCGGTGCTCTTTCCGACCTGTGACTCGATCCACTTCGCCAACCCAGGTGCCAGTTTCGTTCGCGCCGCCTCGAATGACCGCTGTAATTCTTTGACGGCAGTGTCGTGCGTTGCCTTGTCCTTGTTGAATCGCTCGACGGCTTCGTCGGAGATACGGACGTTCGTGTTCGCTTCATCGCCGTTGTTGAAGAAGGCGAACAGTTGATAAAACTCGCGCTGCGGAATTGGGTCGTATTTGTGACTATGGCAACGGGAGCAGCCAACAGTCAGCCCCAGCCAAACTGTACCGGTTGTTTCCACGCGGTCGAAAACCGCTTCGACACGGAACTGTTCCTGATCGGTTCCGCCTTCGGTGTTTGTTAACGTTTGCCGATGGAAGGCAGTTGCCAGTTTCTGCGACTCGCTGGCATCCGCAAGCAGGTCGCCCGCCAATTGCTCGACGGTGAATTGATCGAAGGGCATGTCGCGGTTGACGGCATCGATAACCCAGTCGCGCCATCGCCAGGCATTGGGACGTGCGCGATCTTTTTCATAACCATCGCTGTCGGCATACCGGGCTTTGTCCAACCAGTGCCGTCCCCATCGCTCTCCGAAGTGCGGCGACTGCAGCATGCGGTCCACCAGATTCTCATAGGCGTCGGGCGATTTATCGGCGACGAATTCATCGACTTCCTCGGGCGTCGGCGGCAGGCCGATCAGGTCGAGACTTAATCGGCGAATGAGCGTGTAGCGGTCGGTCTCGGGCGACGGCTTGATTCCGCGTCCGTTGAGGCGGTCGAGGACAAAGGCATCGATGGGATTCTTCACCCATGCAGAACCATCGGGTTTTGGAACATCTGGACGAACGATGGGTTGGTAGGCCCAGTGAGTGTTTTCGCTTGCCGGAACGGTCAAATCGGCATCCTTCGGCCAATCGGCTCCCTGGTCAATCCAGTCGCGAATGAGACCAATTTCCTTCTTTGTTAATGGATCTCCATCGGGAGGCATGATGAGATCGGGATCGACGCCCGCGACGTACTTCACCAGCAGACTGTTCGCGCTTTTGCCCGCTACGAAGGCCGGCCCTTTATCGCCACCCACAAATGCGTCTTTCTTACGGTCGAGGCGGAACCCGGCTTCCTGCATTTCCGGACCGTGACACTCCACGCATCGTTTGACGAATATAGGCTGAACGTCGCGCACGAAATCGACTTTCCCCTCGACCGGCGGTGGCAATTTTACGTCTGTACTTTGCGCGTTCTTTTCGTCAGCCGACAGAAACGCAGAAGCCGAAATGAATGCCAACGCCGCGACGACAGTGAAAAGCATGGTCCAGGTACGGCGGGTTATCATGAGTAGCCTCAAAGAGAAGGCGGAATGAAACGAATCAGGCGGGCCAATTGTGGAGTGATCACTACAGTTAGTGAAACAAACGGCGACAACGCTGTCAAGAAAATGCCGCTTTGGCGCTTCGGTCCCACGGGCCGCAGCCCGTGGGCTTTGGGACGCGACATAAACAATTTTAGTTTCAATCGCCGACAAAAAAACAGGAACCCACAAAAGATGTGGGTTCCTGTCGGCATTTGAATTCGCAAATCAGTCCGCTGTCGTTGGTTCACTCAGCGAGTTCTTCGAGTGCGCTGAACGACGGGTGTCCGCGGAGTGACGGCGGTCTTGCCGTCCTTCTTGTTTCGTGCCCCTTCGACGGCCTGCGCGACTAAATTCTGTGCGTGATACAAGGCAGCCCTGTGGAAATATGGCTGGGAACGACTGCCGCCCAATCGCTTGATTTTTTTCGCGGCCAACTCGCGCCAACTCATGTCGTCGGTCAGATGCCAAGCAGCGGCTTGTGCCACCTGCGGATGAATTCGATTTCTTCCGACCAGTCGAATCAACTGCTGCAGGGCCGGATCTTTGGTTGCGTCTTCCACCTTCATGATGCGATATGTTGATCGCGAGGTCGGTTCGGGCTTGCCATGTTCCAGGCAGACAGAGTGATAGGGAACTCTGACGATCGACTCTGCGGGAATCGAAAAGAAGCCCGCTCCACCACCGCCACCGCCCATGCCACCACCGCCCATACCGCCGCCCATGCCACCACCGCCGCCGCCCATACCGCCGCCCATTGCCTGTTGGCCTCCGCCGCCGCCGCCGCCCATGCCACCGCCACCCATACCACCGCCACCCATGCCGCCCATCTGCTTCAAGACTTGCACGCCGACAAACGCGTCGGGCATTTGCACGGTCAATGGCTTGTCGGTCTTATTCTCAATCAGAAGATTTCCCTGTTTGGAATCTTTGGGAATTGCCTTCACTTCGAGCAGGCCTTTTTCCATGCCGGCAAACAGCTCGACAGATTTGGCTGTCGGATCGAGCGACAGTTTAGTAATGGGACGTTTCGCCTTGCTGCGTTTTACCGCCATGGCATCGCCACTGCACACCAAAACCAGGCAAGCCATTGGAACGGCCAAAGCGATGCCGCGGCAAGCAACTCGAACGGAAGAGAAATTCATGGCGAAACCTTTAACGTTGACGTTAGAACCGGCCGCGCAAGACACACGGCCACTTCGGGCTGCCCCGTGACGTCCAACTAATGAACCGACCACTTCAGTTCCATCGGCACGGGACGAAGCCGAGACCATTCTATCTACTGAATCATAACGCGCTTCAAACACCGGAATCAACAAGAAGTTGTGAGATTCCCTGTTTTTTCGCCCTTAGCCACCCGTTGTGACGCCGATGCCATGCCGCTGCCGCCCCATCGTCAGCCGTTCATTTGTCGCCCCGAAGCGGCCAAACGACGGCTTGCAACGATTCTGACGAACGCAATGGCAGGTTTCCCGGCGTTTTTTACTTAGAGTCGATTGGGGAACGCTGCAGATGTCGCGACCCGATCCCCCGGGCCCCCGATCCCCCCGGGCCGCAGCCCGTGGGCTTTGAGACGCGACATCAACATTGGGAGCATCTACGGCTTACGAAATGGCATGCACACCACTTGCAACCCGGACTGCCGCAGACGATATTCACTCACATGATTGAAGTCGGCCCCGAAAACGCCATCGACTATCTGCGAACGACCGGTCGCCTCGCAGCCGATACCGCCGCAACCGCCCGCGCCTTGGCGTGGGGTGTTTCCAACGTCGTCTTGCGGATCGAACCGGAAGTGGGCGAACATTTTGTCGTCAAGCAGTCACGCGCGCAGCTCCGCACGGCCGACGATTGGTTCAGCCGCATCGACCGCATTTATCGCGAAATGGACGTGATGGCGGAGCTGCAGAAGCTGCTGCCCGAGGGTGTTATTCCCCGCATTCTTTTCGAGGACCGCGAAAACTATCTGTTCGCCATGCAGGCGGTGCCGGCGAATCACGTTGTGTGGAAAGCCGACCTGCTGGCGGGTCAAGCCGACATCAACATCGCGGAGACGGCCGCCGATTACCTGGCGATGATCCACACAGGTTCGTTCAACGATTCGGAACTGCGGAGTCGAATGAGCGACCGCGAAGTATTCGACCAGCTACGGATCGATCCGTTTTACCGCCGCATCGCGATAAAGCACCCGCAGATCGAACCGGTCGTCTCGCAGTTGATCGATGAGATGTTGGCGACACCCGTCTGTCTGGTGCATGCCGACTTCAGCCCGAAGAACATCCTCATCGTTCGAGAGACAAATAACACCAGCGCCCGCCTGGCGCTCGTCGATTTCGAGACGGCGCACTTCGGCGATCCTGCGTTCGATCTTGGATTTTTCTACAGTCACTTGTTACTGAAAACGGTAATGCACACGGCCCGCGCTGATGAGTTTCTCAATTTGGTTCGAGTGTTTCATTCCCATTACTTCGCAGCAATTGACCAACTTGCCGCCGACGGCGCGATGAGTCGAGGAGAACTCGATCGGCGATCAGTCCGTCATACGGCCGCCTGCATGTTATCGCGAATCGACGGCAAGAGTACCGTCGATTATCTGCCGCAACCGTCGGATCAGGAATTGGTTCGACAATTCTGCCTGGGGCTGTTGGTCGATCCGTCACCGAGTTTGACCGCGACTTTCGAACGACTCGAACAACGGTTGGGCTAGCTGACTTCTAGTTGTCAGGTGGGAGACCGCACTAGCATTTCCCGTTTATCGAAGGCTGAAGCGCAAGCGAAGGAGTTTCCTGGAATCATCCTTCGCTTGCGCTTCAGGCTTCAATGCGCGGTGCGCTCCGAAACGTTTCACAACGGTTCGTTCCGCTGGGTGAGCAGAAACGCTGCCAGTCGGCGACCGCGAAATAACGTTGGGGCAAAGTGAGGATTGATGTTCATATTGTACTCGGGCGACGTGTTCGTGCGAGCATTGAGGGAACGCCAATCGATTATCAATACCGCCTGTTTCGTTTCGTTCACAATTTCCGCCGCCCGGGCAACACCGGCGTTCCAGTCGTGCAGCGTTTCGAGGGGAAGGCCCCTTCGAGCCGAACGGATCGCGAACTCGACGTCGGGCAGCGCAGCCTCATCGGTAATCAGAATCTGTGCGTCGGCGTTTTCCAGATCCAGCAGGCTGGCATGAAATTCCACCAGCGAATTTGTCGATCGCCGATCGTTTTCTCTCAGCCACACGCCCTGCAATCCGTGAGCTGCATTCGCAACTCCGAGCATGATCAGCAGGCCAATGAGGCAGACTTGCTGACGGTGATCGTGCCGGCGTGCGTTCATTAGCAGCCACGCGGTCAATACTGCGAACGCCGACAAATAACTCACAAGGAAAAATGTCCCGCCCCACAAACCGTGAAGAAAACCGCTCGACGACGTCGAACGAACCACATCGGCCCAAAGCGGAAGAGCAACCGCCAGGCAGACCAGCCACACTGCAATAACCGGCCGTATGCTACGCAAGACAATTTGTTCGATCGTCAACGCTGCACAACCGACAAGCGGCAACATGATGAAGAGATCCCACGCGTCAGCGTAATCGAACGGCCCACGAAGCCGAACACCCCAGATGGTGAAACCGCAGATGAGCCATGCAGCGAAGAACTGCAGCGGAAACCGTCGCGACTTCTCGCGTTGCCACACCAGTCCGCGTACAACGCACCACACTCCATACAACGCGGGAACAAGCAACACGCCCAAAAGATCAATCAGACGGAAGAATGCCATCGCCGCCGATTCAGCACGGCCGCCGCTGTTTCTGCCCGCCTCGCGTGCTGCAGCAACCTGATCGAATCCGAGCCAGTGCACCCAGAACTCCGGGCCGTGCTTTGCGGCAATCATCATCACCCACCATCCGCCGACGGCAAACGCCGTCAACGCCATCACGCCGACCGACCTCAGCGCGGTCCAACGTCCGCGCGTTTCACCGTTGCCTTTGTTCTCGGCCTTTCCGGCGTCCATCCGCAGGGCAACCGCCAACAGTGCAGCAACAGCCACAACTGTAAGCGTGGCCAATCCGCTAACCAGCAGGCAGAGTCCAAGGGACACGCCGCCAATCAATGTCTGGACCGACAACACACCATCGACATAGCGCACATGAGAAATGAATCCCCATAACGCGCAGAGAGCCAGCAGCAGAATCAACAACGTGGGTGTAGCGGATTGAACGTGCAGGAGAAACGGACCATGACAAGCAATGAGCGCCGTCGACCAAATTGCAAATCGAGAACCGGCCAGATCACGACACAACGAATGCCAAATCAATACGACAGCGATCATGCAGATGAATGGAACCAACGCCAACGCAAACGGCATCGACAGACCGGGAATCCGCAACGACAATGTGGTCAACGCGGCGGCCAATGGTTGCTGCCATGCGTGGTGAGTATCGAGGGAGCCTCCACGTGAGACCACAGCATCGATGTTCGGGGCGGACACCAGTTCCAGACTCTCCAGCCCCCAGCGCGCGTCGGTCGAGTCGATCCCATCGTTAACCAACGCAAACAGCGGCGGCAACACCGCAAGCAGCACCACCAGAGGCGTCAGCGCGCCCTCCCGCCGCAGCGCAGGGAACAGCTCGCTGCGACTCTCGTTATAGAGTTCGATTAACTCGGCGTCATCGACAACGGCCAAGTCCGCACCCTCCACGTTGGACGAACAAAACACGGCCGACCTCGCTGACTATTGCATTCGGGCCGGCATTGCCCGCATCGTAGCTTGATTCGAGAAACGCGGCCACTCCGGCGGCAACTCGACAGGGCGATCTGGGATGTACAACCCTACTACGCAATTCTGCCATTCGATAATTCCCGCGTTTTCTTGCATCTTGTCTTTCTTTGCGAACCTTTGCCGCTTCGCGACTTTGCGTCAAAATCACAGAGTCGGCCGTCCGCCCCTGTTTCCTTAGCCAATGGTTTGGTTTACGATAAACGGACACCTCGTGTGACATCATTTACGACAAATCAACCGGGAGATAGCAGCATGAGTCGCGTTTCGAGCCGCCGAGAGTTTCTGACCCAATCTGCGGCGTTGGCCGGTGTCGGCATTGCCTCTTCGCTCGTTCCCTCTCAATTCGCCACGGCACGGGCAGCCGAGAAGAAAGGCAAAGCGGTGAAAGAGGACTCGATTCGGATCGTCGATACACACCAGCATTTGTGGGATATCAAGCTGCTCAAACTTCCCTGGCTTAAAGGCGACGCCGTGCAGGCGATCAATCGCAGTTTCGTCATGTCCGACTATCTGAAGGCGACCAAGGGCTTGAACGTCGCCAAGACTGTGTACATGGAAGTCAACGTCGATCCGTCGCATCAGCCAAGAGAGGCCGATTATGTCATCGACCTGTGCGGCCGGGACGACAACCCAATGGAGGCGGCGGTTATTGGTGGATATCCGCATGCCGAATCGTTCAAGGACTACATCACCAAGTACGCGAAGAACAAATACGTCCGCGGCGTGCGAACCGTGCTGCACGATCCCGACCGGCCGGCGAAACTCTGTCTGGAACCGCGATTCGTCGAGAATGCTCAGCTGCTGGGAAAACTCGGATTGAGCTTCGATTTGTGCATGCGGCCCGACGAAATCCTCGATGGTGCACGGCTCGCCGAAAAATGTCCGGGAACGCGATTCGTCGTCGATCACTGCGGCAACATGAGCGTCACCTCGACCGACAAGAAGCTCCGCAACAAATGGAAAGCGGGAATGAAGGCGGCGGCCGCACAGGAAAACACGGTCTGCAAAATCTCCGGCATTGTGGTGACCGCCGAGAAGGGAAGCTGGAAGTCGGCCGATCTGGCTCCCAACATCAACTTCTGCCTGGAAACATTCGGCGAGGATCGGTGTTACTTCGGCGGCGACTGGCCGGTCTGCACGCTGAAAGCGACGTATTCCCAGTGGGTCGATGCGTTGAAAACAATCGTCGCCGATCGCTCAGCGAAGTTCCGCCAGAAGTTGTTTTACGACAACGCCGTGAAGTTCTACGGGCTGAGTTAAACGGTTCGCACGGGCAGCGCGATGTTCATCAGAAATTGAGCGGATACAACGCAACCCGGCCACGTGTCGCGACACGTGGCCGGGTTCTGCGAGTTTCTCTGCAACGGCACCGCCTACTTTTCGCCCAACAGTCGAGCGATCATCGGCTCCATCGCCTTGGCCCAAATGCCATAACCCTTCTCGCGGGGATGAAGCAGATCCGGCATCACTTCTTTGGTTAAGGTTCGTTTGTAGTTGATTACCGGCAAATGGGGTTGCGCATTTTGGCTTGTGTTTTTAACTTACGTCGATCATGGATGAAGACGTCGGACAACAACCAGAATGCCGCGGTTGCAGGAAGCTCGAGAAGGAGC
>Ga0114999_10003291_pt1 | contig 20369 bp, 21 predicted proteins | sample ArcticOcean_MG_C_3_FD_89820 | JGI IMG/M metagenome (GOLD analysis project Ga0114999, IMG submission 89820) | Marine microbial communities from western Arctic Ocean - ArcticOcean_MG_CB8_126 | ecosystem: Environmental > Aquatic > Marine > Oceanic | place: Arctic Ocean: Canada Basin | collected...
AAGCTTTAGGCTGTTCGATTAAATTCGCTGAAAAATAAATTAGCCAAATCAGATATGCGGTTCTCGATAGCTGAAGTTGATAAATTTATTGCTCAAAATTATTCAATATTGATTAAATCAGATAACTCAAGACCAAAAGTAATAGATGAGGCTTGAGAAAGTAAAGACCTGGCTATCCTAGGTCATAGAAATCAAAGTTTTTTAAGATTTTATAGATGAAGGTATTGTTAATAAACCGCTCTGTCCTGTATTTGTTATACCTAAATAAAAAATTAACTTAATACATAATTTTTGATATAATTTCCTTGGCTTATTTTTAAGCTATTATCATGAATCCTCGAAAAATTACTTTAATTATTTCAGCTTTGCTATCCTTTGTTCTTGCACAAGATTTAATTATCGACCTTAAAACTTTTATTCGCCCATCGATAGTTACAAATCGATTAAATGGTGATATTATTATTGATGGTTATATAAATGAAACTGAATGGATGTTAGCCGACTCGATTTCTGATTTTTATCAATCACAGCCGATTCCTGGTGCAAAAGCAACTGAAAGGACGGTTGTTAGAGTACTTTATGACTCTGAATTTTTATATGTATCTGCTGTGCTTTATGATTCTAATCCTGCCCAAATTATTATTGAAAGCCTTGAAGAAGACTTTGAATCACAGGACAATGATGCTTTTGCTATTATGTTAGATACTTTCAATGATAATAAAAGTGGATATGCTTTTCTTTTTAATCCTGCGGGTGCAATTAAAGATATGTATGTGAATAATGATGGTACAAGTATCAATAGTGCTTGGGAGGGTATTGTGGAACTTAAAACATCTATTCAGGAACATGGTTGGGAGATTGAACTTGCATTTCCTTTAACTAGTTTAAGGTTTAACCCAAGTGAAGGTGAACAGAAATGGGGGATTAATTTTCTTCGTAGAATAAGAAGAAAAGGCGAAGATGTTTATTGGAGTCCAATTGAACCATACGAAAAACTACTAACTGTTTCTAAAGCTGGTACATTAGAAGGGCTAGTAGATATTAGACCTGGAAGAAATTTGCAAGTTAAACCATTTTTAGTTGGCAATAAGATTAATGCAGATGAAAGTTCTAATAATTCCGATACTGGTCTCGATGTGAAATTTAGTGTGACGCCAAGCCTTACATTAGATCTTACGTATAATACTGATTTTTCCCAGGTAGATTCAGATGAAGAGAAAGTTAACTTAACACGTTTTCCATTATTTTTTCCAGAAAAGCGAGATTTTTTCCTTGAGAATGCAAGTTTGTTTGAATTTGGCGACATTTCTAATTATTTATATAGAATGAAGCCAAACAAATATGGACGTTCATTTACAATGTTCCATAGTAGAAGAATTGGTTTAGAAGATGGTTCTCAGATTCCAATATCTGGAGGAGGTAGATTAAGTGGGAAAGTTGGAAATTTTGATTTGGGACTATTAAATATGATATCTGAATCTAAAGGTGATATTCCTAGAACTGATTATAATGTTGCTCGAGTAAAAAGTAATTTTCATAATAAATCAAATTTTGGAGCCATATTTATTAATAGAAATTCTTTGGGTGATCTACGTGATCACCGATCAATGGGATTGGATTTAAATCTTAATATTAATAAACTTTTAATTTATTCATATTTAGCGAAAACGGATAACCCTGGAATTTCAGATAATAATTTAGCCGGTCGTGTTGTAGCTGCTTGGAGGAATAATAAATGGGATTTAGCAGCTTATTATAAAAGAGTTGATGAGAACTTTGATCCAACTGTAGGATTTATTCAACGAACCAATGTTGCTGAGATATTTGGAACAGTTGGCAGGCATAAGCGCTATACGTCGGGAAAAGTATTATCTATCAATCCATATTTATTTATAAACCAATTTGACAACCTAAATGGTTACATGGAATCTCGAGCTTTAAAAGCTGGATTAGATATTCAATTTATGAATAGATCTATGCTTTTTGCTGGAATCACACAGACTGAAGAGATTATAAAAGAATCTTTTGATGTTTATGGAGCTGAAGTTCCAATTGGCGAATATAAGTTTAATAATCTTAGTCTTTACTTTAGAGGTGATAGGACTAAAACTATATCTTTAAATGGGAATGCTAGTATAGGTCAATATTTTAATGGGACAAGGAATTCATATGGGGTTTCTGCTACGATAAAACGAGGTTATAGGTTTAGTGTAAATATGGGATTAAATAAGAATCTTGTTACCTTCCCAGGTATTTCTGTAAATGCAGATATTTATACCTTAAAAATAAAGTATAATCATTCTGTTAAACTCTTTAATACTTTATATTTCCAGTATAATGGAGCTGAAGAAAAACTTGTGACAAATTTTAGAATGAATTTGATTCATGCTCCGTTAAGTGACCTATTCTTAGTCTACTCCAATATATCAGACTTAAATAGTGATGAAAAAGATACTGGAATGATAGCACTCAAATTCACCAAATTATTCTCTTTATAGTTATGAATCGGTTACATAGTTTGGCTATTGATGTCGATTAAGATGTAAATTAAGTTATGTTTAAACGTTCAATCTCATTGTTTATCCTTTTGAACATGACCTTTTCAATGGCAGCACCCATTTTGCATTTTGACTGCAATATGCCGTGTTGTGAAGTTGAAAAATTAACCTGTTGTGATAAAGAAAAAATCATAATGGAATCAAAAGCATGTAAAATAGATATGAAAAAATGTGAAATTGGTTCTTTATTTATCCCTATTCTTTCTGGCCCTTTTCATCAGCATAAGATGAAAGTGAATTTGGATTTTCAAAAAATATTGTTGATGGAATTATATAATCTATCCTTTGAATCAAATTTCAACCAAGTTGTCCTAGACTATCCACCGGAACCACCGGTTAGGTACGTTCTTCCACTTCTCTTATAATTAGATTCCTTCTTTAAGCCACCATATTTAGTTCAATTATTCATAATTTAATAAAGGGCTTTGAAATGCGTACAATTTCAAAAATTAACATAATTATCATTCTTCTCGTTAGTTTATCATTTGGACAATCAGTAGAGATTAATGGTCAAAAAGTTGAAGTAGGGCAAGATGATTTAATATTGCAAGTGAAAGGGTTAGTCTGTTCTTTTTGTGCTCATGGTTTACAAAAGGGCATGTCGAAACTTAATTTTGTGGATAAAAAGAAATACACAAAAGGAATCTATACTGATATCACACACCAATATGTGAAAGTAGGGCTTAAGAAAAATAAAAAACTAAATATTGATAAAGCATTGGGTGTAATCCAAGATGCCGGATACGAAGTTATTAAAACTTATTTAAATCCTTCAGGTACTGAATTGCAAATAAAAGAATATGAAAAATCATTAGAATGAAAGATAAAGCCTTAAGTCTCTTTACACTGTTCACATCTTCAGGAACATTACTATGTTGTGTTCTACCAGCTGTGGTTGCAACTATTGCAGGTGGAGCCGCAGTTAGTTCAATGTTGTCTGTATTTCCATTTTTGATTCCTTTATCAATGTATAAAGAATGGATATTTGGGGTTGCCACCATACTTATTTCAATCAATGGTTATATGGTTTTCAAGCCCAATCAAGAAGTAGCCTGTGATGTAGATGCTGGTGAAGATGGATGCGATATCACTGGTCGTTTTAATAAACGCATGTTCTATATCTCTTCGACTGTGTTGGCGCTTGGAGCCTTTTTCGCCTATGCATTGGTCCCAATATTGGTATATTTCAATCTATAGTGGATATTATGAAAAAAAGTATGTTAATATACATTTTATTGGATATGCTATGGGCTCACCAACCCGTTATGGATATGGCTCCCCGATGGGCTGGCGGCTGGGGATTCCAGTTCAGATATGAAATGTTGGGTTCAGATAAACTATTATCTGCTGAATCCAATAAATCAGATTTAAGCCATTATCGAAGTACCACATGGTTTGAAGGTGTCTATACTTGGAAGCGCTCTGTTAGAGCAACCTTCAAATTGCCTTATCATAAAATAAAGAATGAAACGCAACTCATTGATTGGGGTAATCCTATCAAACGAGAAAGAGGTTTAGGCGATCTTGTTATTGCATTACCATTAAAGAAATACTTTAATCTAAAACGATCGACTGGAAATTTTGGTATTACACCTCAAATCAGATTAAAGACAGGTGATGATTCAAACATCATTAAAAGCAAAGGCGGTTATGGTTTAAGCACATCCTATAGTTCTGAGAGTTTTGCCTATTACCAACTCTATGATATTTATGGTTGGTCGTTTGAAGATGGTTCTTCAATGGTAGGCTTAGATGTAAATCTTGGATGGCATTCAATCCATAAAAATGAGTCAAATAGTGGATTATTTCTTATGTGGGATGGAACATTACAAATGAAATCTGATAAGGATGGAAATAGTGACGTACGTCTTTTTAGTGGCCCAATAGTAGTTCTTTATAGGGAAGGTATTATGGCTAGAATTGAGTTGAAGATTCCAGTAAGCGAATCTGTAGATAAATACGGTTTATCAAATGGAATCATAATCCAAACAGCCATTGGGTTTGTATTTTAAAAAATGATTTGTCAAACTAAATAAAATTAAATAGGGTAAATAAAATGAAATCTAATATAATAATTTTAGCTATATGCTTTATAATGGGGTGTAGCGGAGATACAAAAACTGCAGAATTGAAATTAGAGTCTATGCAGTGTATGATGTGCTCCATGAAGGTTGAAGAAGTAGTAGAAGTATTGGATGGTGTCAAAAAAATCGAAGTAGATTTAAAAAATAAATCTGGGAAAGTCACCTATAAAGCATCAATGATTGATATCTCATCAATTGAAGAGGCCATCACTTCCATTGGCTATAATGTCAATGATAAAAACGCTGATCCCCAAGCATATGCGAAGTTAGAAATCTGTTGTAAATTTCCTGAAGATTAATAAACTAATGTGCGTACGTAAATAATTGCACCTAAAAAACTTGATAAAAAAATGAAAAAAATTATTTTCATATTTCTTTTTTATTTTGGATGTTCGACATCTGATTTTCCTCATCCATTTTTTTCAGAAGGTAGCCGCTACCCTCGAGTTGTTTCAACTCAAGATAATGGACTTCTAGTATCTTGGTTTGAAAAAACTGATTCTCTTAATTGGGCCTTAAAATGGTCAGAATTTTCTGACGAAAAGTGGTCTAGTGCTAAAATAATTACAGCTGGTGAAAATTATTTTGTGAATTGGGCTGACTTTCCATCTATATACCATTTTGGAGGTGATACTATTTCTGCACATTGGTTACAAAAAACTGGCCAGGGTTCTTATGATTATGATATAAAAGTTGTTGCTTCATACGACCGTGGAAATAGTTGGACAGAACCTGAAACTCCACATCGAGATGGTGTAAAAGGAGAACATGGTTTTGTTTCTTTCTTCCAAAATTTAAATGATCAACTAGGTTTGGTTTGGCTTGATGCTAGAAATATGGGTGAGGGTCATAATGGTAATGGATATGGATCTATGAACCTTTATCGGACAACTTTTGCCTCAAATGGCGGTCTTAATTGGGAAATGCAAATGGATGATATGGTTTGTGAATGCTGTCCAACATCAACTACAAAAACAGCTAGTTCTTTATTAATCGCTTACCGTAACCGATCTATAAATGAAATAAGAGATATCAATATTATTAGGTATTCAAATGGAATATGGTATGAACCTTACGCTGTTAATAATGATGGCTGGGAAATTGCTGGTTGCCCTGTTAATGGCCCCATGTTAGCATCCTTTGGTAATGAAACAGCTGTTGCTTGGTATACTTCACCTAACTCGACACCTTCTGTAAATGTAGCTTTCTCCAATGATGAAGGCGCCTCTTTTGAAGCGCCAATTCGAGTTGATGTATCACAACCAATTGGTCGTGTTGATTTGGTTTGGATAAATGATAAGGAAGTCATGGTTAGCTGGATTGAAACATCTGATATGACAACAAATATTTTATCTAGAATAGTTTCAAAAAATGGAGAAATGCTAGAGCCACGAATTATTTCTGAGATAGAACCAGGTCGTGTATCAGGGTATCCACAAATGGAAATAGTTGATGATCAATTATTTTTTGCTTGGACAGAGTCTGGTAATGGAGGAGGAATTAAATCTAAATGGGTTTCTCTCTCTGCCTTTCGTTAAAATAGCCCTTTCTATAAAGTTAGTATGTTGTAAATTCAACTAACAATCATGCGTTTGATTTACCTCTGGACAACACGATTAATCCTAACTATATCACTGGCAGGGATATTACCAGTAGCCAATCAGTCTGCCATTGTCCAAGCTCAATCTAAGAAAAAGAATCCCTCGCAAGCGTCAAAATATGCTAAAAGAGGCAGTGCAAAAGCTAAGAAAAAAAATTATGCAGGCGCTCTTTCTGATTATAAAAAAGCATTTAAACTCAATCCCAATTCAAGTTATAAAAAGAGAGTACAGCAATTAACTTCTCTCTCAAAAAAACAAAAGGGTAGTAAGAAATCTTCTAAAAAGCCTTCAAAAAAGCAAGTTGCGCAAGCTTCAGCATATAGTAAACGTGGTAACTCTAAAGCCAAGAAGAAAAATTATGCAGCTGCTTTAAAAGATTTTCAAAAAGCATACCAATTAAATTCATCCGCATCTAACAAGAAGAAAATACAGCAATTACAATCTATTTTGAGAAAAAGTGGAATGAATATTGCTTCAAAAACAACGAAAGCAGTTGTTCCTAAATTATCAGATATCCCGATGATTAGTCCTGTAAAATATGCGAATGATATTTATAATATTGCTGAAGGGTTTGAACTAAGTTCAAGGAATTTAGCTAAAGCAACAAGTTTTATTGATAATAAAAATTCAAAAAAAATTAAACGAGCAACAATGCGTGTTTCTCCATCCACCTCAGATTTAGAAAAAGCTGCAAAATCAGAGCCAAATGATTTTAGAAAACAAATTGATCTAGCTCGTCATTATGAAGCAAATGGCCAATTTGAATATGCAAAAGAAATTTATTTAAAAATGGCTTCCCAACATTCAATAAATGCCAATGCACATTTCCATTTAGGGTCGTTTTATTCGCGCTTTGGTCAAATGACAAAAGCACGTCATTCATTTGATGAAGCATTAGATGTTCAACCTAATCATAGAGCAACAATCGAAATGATGGCAACTTTATTTGGAACTACTGAAAACCGTTCATTATCAAACGATATTTTGACTAAATCAGCTAAAAAAGACCCTAATGGGCCAGCGAGAAGAATGCAATCTATTCGAAAAAGTTTAGATGAAAGAAATTTTGAAAATGCAGCTAAGTTAGCTCAAGGGGGACAAGATATGTTCCCAAAACAAAGTGGTTTTACCTTTCTTAAAGGTATGGCCTTTGAAGGTATGGGTAATTTGGAAAAAGCAAAAGCTAGCTACCAAGAATCAATTAAAAAAGACCCAGGACATCAAGAATCTTATGTAGCCTTAGCTAATCTTTACTTTGGTCAGGGAAAACATATATATGCTGCCTTAACATATGGTGATGCAATTCGAATAGATCCATCTGATACTAAATCAAGGTTCAAGCAAGGTTTAAGTTATTTTAAAGGCAGTGAATGGGGAAGAGCAGCCTCATCTTTGGAAGACTTGCTACATTATGACCCACATAATATTGAAGTAAAATCTTTATTGCCCCAGGCATATTATATACTAGCAGTGGAATACAATCGAAATGGTCAATCAACCCTTGGTCAAACTTCTTTTCGTAAAGCACTAAGCGTTAACAAAAACTCAGGAGCTTGGTTGCCGGGATCAATGAATACATTAGGTGGATATTATAGAAATAAAAGTATGTTTAGAGAGTCACTTACTGCTTTTCAAGAAGCCATCGAATTAAGACCAACAAGTGCTGATAATTATCTTGGATTAGGAATTACCTATTGGAAGATGAAAGAAGCTGGGTTAGCTAAAGCAGCTTGGTCACGTTCAATGGAATTAAACCCTGTTAATAATGATTCACGTGGTTGGCTTCTACTTGCTGGTAAAACTGCAAGCTAGGTTTCTTGTTCTAGCAAATAACATCACAACGAAAAATGAAATTTATCTTTCTTTTAATTCCATTTTCATTAATCCTTTACGCACAACACCCTGGAGACAGAGTTGTACGTGAAGGTGGAAATGCCTTCTATAATTATGAATATGAAAGAAGTATTGAAATTCTTGCAAAAGCGAGAAAAGATTACCCTGATCATCCTGGTGTACATATTGCATGGGCAGCTGCACATTGGCGAAAAGATGAAGCTGAGTTACCTTTAGAAGAAATTTATTCAAATTTTAATAAAAATTTAGATGAAATAGAATCAGTATATGATTCACTTTTAACACTCTATCCAGAAAACCCTGAATATCTTCTTTACTATGGCTGTACAATAGGTCTAAAAGCCCGCACTTTATTAGGTCAGAAGAAGTGGATTTCGACTTTTTTTTCTGCTTATAAGGGCTTTCGTATAATTCAAAAAGCAGCTGCACTTGACTCTACTTTGATTGATGCAAAATTACCAATAGGAATTGTAGAATATTATGCAGGACTAAGTAATGTACTAGTTAAGACTGGAGCTGAATATTTTGGACTCGAAGCATCTAGAGAAGAAGGTATAAGAAAAATGGAAATTGCAGCAAGCCTAAGTCCTTGGGCTTGGACTGAATCGTTGAGTGTTTTATCTTATATTTATCAATTTATTGATGTAGACATTGAAAGAGGATTGGAAGTTAGTAAACAGCTTATTGAAGAATTTCCGAATAATTATGATTATAAAATTCATTATGTTGTTAGCCTTTTGCAAAGTGGTGATTTGACTTCATCAAAACCTTTATTAGATGATTTAAATAATACTCTTTATAAACAAAAGCCACGACACCAAAGGGGATTTGGATCATATATAAACTATCTTTGGGGATATTATTATTATTTAATTGGTAATGATCAAAAAGCTCTTGAATACCTAGATAAATGCATTAATTATTACTTTGCTGAACTCGATGCGTTTCTTGGAGAGGCTTATTTTTTAAAAGCACAAATAATGGACAAGAGAGGTAATCGAGTAGAAGCGCGTAAGTACTATAGGAAATGTATAAAATTGGATAATTTTTCTCATGTAATTTTATTGTCAAAACAATATTTGAAGGATCCTTTTGATGGTTAGCCCGTAGTAATTTTAACTGTTGTAATTCATGATAAAACGTAAGAAAACAAAAGAAGTTAAAGTAGGAAACCTCATTGTTGGTGGTGATCACGCAATAACTGTTCAGTCAATGACTACGACTAAAACTCATGATGTTAAAGCCACATTGAAAGAAGTTGAGCGACTTGAAGAAGCCGGATGTCAAATAATAAGAATAACTGTTCCTGATCAACCAGCAGCTGATGCACTCTACGAAATTAAAAAAGAAATGAATGTTCCTTTAGTGGCTGATATTCATTTTAATTATCGTATGGCACTAGAATCTGTAGATGCAGGTGCAGATAAGATTAGAATTAATCCAGGTAATATTGGTGGTAAAAAACGTGTAAAAGAAGTTCTTGACAAAGTTAAAGGCGCAAATATACCAATTAGAATAGGCGTCAATGCAGGTAGCCTTGAAAAAGATTTAATTGATAAATATGGTTTTCCAACCGCTGAAGCAATGGTCGAAAGTGCTTCAAGACATATAGATATTTGCAAAGAGAATGATTTTAATGATATTATTGTTTCACTTAAAGCATCTGATGTAAATCTTATGATGGATTCTTATGAATTATTTTCAAAACAATTTGATTATCCGCTTCATTTAGGTGTTACAGAAGCTGGGCCAACAAAATCTGGCTCAGTAAAATCGTCTGTAGGTATTGGTGCATTATTAGCAAAAGGTATTGGTGATACAATTAGAGTTAGTTTAACTGATGATTCTGTTGAAGAAGTAAGAGTGGGTTTTGAAATTTTAAAATCACTTGGTTTGGCAAGTAAAGGCGTAACGATTGTTGCATGTCCAACTTGTGGTAGATTGGAAGTGGATCTATTTAAAATTGCAAGTGAAATGGAAGATAAACTTCAAAATGTAAAAACACCAATGACCGTAGCTTTAATGGGATGTGCCGTAAATGGGCCTGGTGAAGCAACGCATACAGATTTAGGAATCGCATTTGGTAAAGGTTCTGGACATTTGTATTATCAGGGTGAAAATCGTGGCAAGGTTTCGGAAGATGAGGCCATTGATAAGCTTGAAGAAATGATAGCTGAGTTTGAAACAACAAAACAAGAAGACTAGTATGAAACTAATATTAACAGTGCTTTGCACAATGTTGCTTTTAAGCGCTCAGGAAAATAAATCTGAACCCATACCTAATGCTATTGCTGTCTATTGGAAGACTCTTGATAAAAAAGAAAAAGATATTTTCTTATTTTCATATCTCACACAGGTATATGACACTCATCAAAAAATGATTAAAGATTTAGGTTATGATTCAGTAACTACATGGTACTATGATAATAAAGCTGAAATGATCTATGGGATTTTTGATCAGGTAGAACAGACTGGAATGCAAGAATTTATTGGATGGATTGATGAATATTATAGTCATGAGGAATTTTCTAGTAATTCATTCGATGATGCTTTGTCATTTGCTTTTCGTTTCCAGCAAGCTTCTGGTGAAACTATCTGGGAAAAGTATGAAAATCTAAAATATGGAAGAATTAAACCTAAAAATTAATGTCTTTTTATCGTCCCAAATTCTTACTTGAGTGGCTAGAAATAAAGCAGGAAGGGGGTTATAAACTTTTATTGAGGAAGAAGGGGTGGCAAGTTTTCGCAGCCTTTATCCTTTTTTATCTTATTCGTGACTCAATATTATATATAATTATTCCTTACTATGGATTTACAGTTTTCAAAGGCTGCTTTTAACTTTTTTTGTAATTAAAAAATAAATGAATGATTTTAACTATAAGAATTCTGCTAAAGTTAAAAAACTGATAAAAAGATTAAAGCAGATTAACCCCTTATATGATTTAGAGATTATTTATCCAAAGATTAGGTGGCCTGATAATTCTATAAAAGAATCATCAGAAAAGTTAAAAATGATGAGGCAGCATCATAATATTTCAATTAATGCCTTAGATAATGATCTTGGCTTTCAAGCAATATTCGATAGAAACTCTGAAGCAGATTTATGGATCCATATTATTGATGATAAAAAAAATATTATTGGTTGGTCAATTAACAAAAAAATTATTATTGAGAATCAAACTGCTAACTATTTCAAAATCACTATGTTTCATAAAAAAATTCAAGGACAAGGGATTTACCCCTTACTTAATGAAATAAGAATTGAGATAATAAAACCTGATTTATTATTTGTTCGAACGCAAAACCCACAAGTATATAAGTATTTCACTCAACTATGTCAGAATAATAACTTTAAAATTTCACCAACTATGGATTACACTGATATCAAAATGGTAAAACTTTTAGAAAATATATTTGATAATATTGACAATCAATCCGTTCAACGTGGATTATTTAATAAGGCAGTATCTAATAATCCACTAAAATTTGATAATGATACTGAATTGATTTGGAATAGAATTAATATAGATAAAGGTGATTGTCTAGTGATTATAGGATATCATGATTAATAATAATTAATAATTATTTAATGAATGTAACTTTTTTCCATTCTTGATTAATCTCAGTAGCTGCTTTTATATAATAAATTCCAGATGATAGGTTATTGTTTGTAATATTCTTACCATGCCAAGTGAAAGTATGATTCCCTGAATTTAATTTATCATTATATAACCCATCAACTTTTCTACCAGAAATATCAAAAACATCAATTGTTATTTTTGTATCTCTAAGCATGTAAACTGAAAATTTGACTAAACCATTGAATGGGTTTGGGTATGGGTTTGATAGGTTGAAATCTATTGGAACATTTGAGTTAGTACCTGATTTTCCATCACGTATAATTATGTTATAGTCCCAATTGTTACCCAATGAATCTTGACTTACAATTGATAGATGAATTGACTTTATATCTAAGGGGTCAATATTAATTGAGGGGGTTGATAAAATTAAATAAGAGTCATCATTTTTTGTAATAATTGAATTCATTTGAATATCAGAAAAAGGACCACTTATATTTTTTAAATCAATTTGTACAGGTGTAGTGGAAAAAATTTGAATGTATTCACTACCAAATCGAGAGAGGCTTATTGACCTAATTGTATCTACATTACCCATCTCGAAGTTTATTTTTTGTAAAATTGCTGGTCCGTTAACTGGATAGGACTCAGCTTCTTCATATGAAAAATCTCCAACGTTGGATTGTGAAGACATGATAAAATTTGCAATCGACATTCCATTTAATGCTTGCTGAAATGAATAGCCTAGTTTATTCAAAGCTTTATCAATTGCTAAGTGAGAACCATCGATCTCACGACTATCTGAAATAGCAGATTGATCTAATATTTTGCGAATTATATTATAACCACCCATATGTTGTTCTATGTATTCAAAAAATATAAATGAACCATACCAGTGATAGCCACTTTCATCTAATGAACGATGAGGATAATTGAACCATTCCTCCATATATTGATAGCAATCGTTTATCTCATCATAAATTTCTTCTTCCATCCAAACTGCTGAAGATTCAAGAAGCCAAGGCTTTTCCCAACCATCGTAACCAAATTGTATAGCATGATAATATTCATGCGCTATAGTCACTTTGATATTCTTTAATTCTTCTAAAGGAAAATTCTTATAATTATTTCTCATGGCCATATAGCTGGTGAAAGCATTTAATTCTTTAAGAGTAACAGATTGCTCATTATCACCATTCCCTTGAGCAAATTCTTCAGGTTGAACATATCCATAATATCGTGAAGAAAGATTCCTTATGTAAACATCATAATGCTCTGATCCACCTTTATCTCTTGTCGAAGAATAGTATCCATCACTTGGCGGTAGTAAATAACCCATTTGATTATGAATAATATTTGTAACAGTATTAAAAACAATTGCAACTGAATCAATGTAATCTGGTATATTATTTCCATTTATATCAGAATTATTAACTGCATGATATCCACTAGTCGTATAATGAAAACGAATCCTACCACTATCATAAGTTCTATCTAAGCCATCAGACTCAGACCGTTTGGTGCCGCTTCGAGAAACTATTGGTGAATTAAAATCAAATCCCCATTTCTCAAGCTCGTACTTTTTTTCTGAACTAAAATTCTTACCATTCTTAGCTATTTCAAGGAGATATGGAGTGAGGTGGTGGCGTAAATCGTCTTTAAATGATGACGTATCAATAACTGTAAAGAAAGATTCACTTAATTCTTGACTGATTAATTTTGAAATTAATAAAGCGTATAAGGTAAAACGGCTCATTTCTCATCGTCTTTTGATTTATATTTTTTTTTATAGAAATAAAAACGTATAAAAAGAGACATCAAAAGAAGCCCCAAAACATAGAACCAAGCATAATAAGGGAGAAATTCTTTCATTTTTTATTAACAAAAATAAAGTTTTCATAAATGTAAGCGACTGCAATCATTCCTATTCCAATTGGTGTTTCCCAACCTTTTTGTTTTTCACCCGCAATTAAACCAGAACTAGTTAACCCGATACCAGCAAAATAAAATACTTTCACCCACATTGGTTTGTTTTTGAATTTATATATAAAACTATTTTTGAGATCTGATTGATCTGACTCTAGAGAGGCAAGAATATCTGAAAGAGGAAACCTCAGAGCTGCCATAAGTTCAGGCTTAAGGTCACTAAAATAAAATTCATAATTTTCAACTGGAACTTTCATTCTGAATCCAATTTGAAGTGATTCACCAGCTTTTATTACTTCAACTTCTTTAATTGGGTTAGCTAGTTTTGTTAATTCTAGAAATGCGGTATCACCTTCAGCTTGATGAATAGTCATATAATACCATGACGTTGATTCATTAAACCAGCCAGTTACTTGAGAGGGTTTTAGTATCAAGTCTGAATGTATCTTAATTGATACGCCATTCATTTTTGATGAGATATCAATAGATGTTATTTTAGAAGTTTGGCTATAAATTGATATGAATGATAAAAAAAATGATATAATAAATCGCATAATAACTATGAATGTTTAGATTCCTGATAAGTTTTTATTCCACGTAACAACCCTGTTAATATTGCATCCATAACTGTATCTGAGCGAATATTATTTATCATCGCCAAAACTAGAATGGGGTAAACTTCTTTTGGTAATATTGGCTCTAACGCTTCAAAGGGATCTTCTTTATCTAGAATATCATCAATGGAAAGACCCGTATTTAATTTTGATTGTAAATCATCTTGAAGCTTATAGATGTACGCTTTAATCTCTTCATTTGAAAAAGATATTAGATCATTTGTGTGTGGAATATTTTTTTTTGTCATGCAATACAAGAATTTAGGTGGAAACACCTATTCAATGAATGAAGATTTAGAGATTGTACTCCATTTATGTCTAAAGGTAATTTCTGATACCTATGAGAATACCTCGGAATACATTTCTCATTATAATTTTAGCATCTGTATTGAATGGATTGCTTTTTGCTCAAGTCAGAAATAGTGGAGCTATAGGCTCAGTGACTATCGATGGTAAAGTTTGGAATCAGGTTGCCATGCGCCCAGTTATTCCCTTTGGTAAGTGGGGTGTTGCTCTTGACTTAGTTGTTTATTTTGATGCAAAAGGAAATATCCATTCAGACGAGTGGGACTTTTCTTCTTCAAATGCTATTAAAAATACCCTTATAGATAAGATTTATTATATCCGTTATGGCTTTCCAGGAGATCCACTTTATGGAAAAATAGGTGCTCTTGACGAGGTTGACCTTGGATATGGAATTCTTGTAGATGACTACTCTAACACAATGCTTTATCCTCAGGATAGGAAAATTGGATTCAATATAGAAAAAAATTCTAATTCTTACAAAATTGAAGCATTTGGCAATGATTTTAAAGAAAATATAGGGCTAGTGGGCGGGCGGATCAGTTCTCGTAAAATTTTGGGCTTACCCTTAGGTATTTCTATCGTTACTGATAGAAATCAATATTTAGGATTAAAAGATAGTGATGGAGATGGGCGGCCAAATATTGTTGACGATTTTCCAAATAATGATAGTTGGTGGATTGATACAGATGGAGATGGGCTTGATGATAACAACCCAAATGAATGGGATGTCGATGGTGATGGAATCACGGATACTCTCGATAGTCGTATTCCAGGCTATTCCGGAGAAATGGTTGCTCTTGACCCCAATATTTTTAGAAAAGTTTCGCCAATAAATCTTGATAATAATAAAGATGGCATATTAGCACTGGCTATTGACGTAGGATATCCACTTGTTTCTCAAGATAATTTTTCTATTTCACTTTATGCTCAGATGGCTAAAATGATTGGAAAGACTCTTGATCCTGGTACAAGCGAATCAAAATCTCTCGAGACAGGCTTGGTGCCATTTGGAATGTCTTCAAGATTTGGCCCTGCTAGATTTAATTTTGAATATCGAATGATGCCAGATGGTCGGTTCGAATTTAATTATTGGAATCGTCTTTATGAAATTGAACGCGTTGGATTTAAAAAAGGAGCAGATAATCAAATTATTTTAAAGACGAAAGAGTCGGGTTTAGGCCGCTATGGTTCACAAAAAGGATATTTTGCACGAATGTCTTTAAATTTAGCTTCTATGGTAGAAGCAACGGCATCCTACCAAGATATGCTAGGAGAAATTTGGTCAGATTCAGATGGATTATTCATTGAAGGTAAAAACCAAACATTTTTAGCTTCTCTTCGTCTTAAAAAAGCAATAAGTAAGTTGCAATATGCTCGTGCATTTTATCAGCAAAGAAATGTTCCAAATCCTTTTAAATTCAATTATACTGAAAGTACAATTATTGGCTATCAATTAGGAATATCAATGGGGCAAGGACTAGTTTTAAATTACATATTTCGCCGTTCATTTAGAGATTTAAATGGCGATGGAAAAATTAGTGGAGAAAATGAAACGATTGATATTACTTCGATTGAAACATCCTTCTCGTTTTAAAAACAATGAAAAGTCAAGAAATACGAAATACGTTCTTAGAATTCTTTAAAAATAAAGATCATAAATTTGTTCGTAGTTCACCTGTTATTCCTATCGATGATCCAACTTTATTATTTACCAATGCTGGAATGAATCAATTCAAGCCAATTTTTCTTGATCAAAAGCGTCCTGATTCTATTCGTGCTGTCAACAGTCAAAAATGTATTCGTGTAAGTGGAAAGCATAATGATCTTGAGGAAGTTGGCGTGGATACATTCCACCATACTTTTTTTGAAATGTTGGGGAATTGGTCTTTTGGTGATTATTATAAAGAAGAGGCTATCCGTTGGGCATGGGAACTTTTTACTGAAGTTTGGGGCTTGGATAAAAATCGCTTATGGGCTACCGTATATCATGATGATAAGGAAGCTTTTGATCTGTGGCCTAAAGTAACAGATATTGACCCATCTAGAGTTTTAAAATGTGGTAAAAAAGATAATTTTTGGGAAATGGGCGAAACCGGTCCTTGTGGCCCCTGCTCTGAAATTCATTATTATATTGGAGATGATCTTTCACAACAAAGTCCAGATGGAGTAAATAAATCTAACCTTTATTGGGAATTATGGAATCTGGTTTTTATTCAAAATAATAGATTAGAAGATGGTAGCCTAGAGAATTTAGCTGCAAAGCATGTGGACACTGGTGCTGGTTTTGAAAGAATTGTCTCTGTTCTACAGGGTACATATAATAATTATGCTACGGACCTCTTTAAACCTTTAATCCAAAAGACAGAGGAAATTACAGGCCAAGCATTCAAGAATAATCAAGTACCATTCCAAGTAATTGCTGATCATATTCGTATGCTTACTTTTTCAATTGCAGATGGAGGTTTGCCCGGTAATGATGGCAGAGGATATGTCCTTAGAAGAATACTCCGACGTGCAGCAAGGTTTGGACGGAATCTCCATCAAAGTGAGCCATTTATACATGAACTAGTTGATACACTGGGCAGTATTATGGGTGAAACTTTTCCTGAAATTATTGAAAAAAAATCCCATATTAAAAAAGTTATAAAGGCTGAAGAGTCTGCCTTTAGTGAAACATTAGATAGAGGGCTAAATCATTTTGATAAATTAGTGCTTGATCTATCGAGCAAAGTTATTTCTGGAGAAGAGGCTTTTCGCTTATATGATACTTATGGTTTCCCTTTTGATTTAACACAGCTTATTTCAAGAGAAAAAGGATTATCTGTAGACGAAAAAGGATTTAATGATGCTATGGAAAAACAAAGAAATCGCGCAAAAGCGGCAGGGAAATTTGTGGTTGAATCATCAAAATTAAATTGGAAGTCACTAGCGGAAGGTAATGATTCAATATTTACCGGTTACGATAAAACAACTGGATTAGCTCAAATTTGCCGTTATTCTATTCAAGGTGAGCAGATACTCGTCGTTCTAGATAAAACTCCATTCTATGCTGAATCAGGTGGTCAGGTTGGTGATAATGGAACTATAAAGGGAGAGGGTGTTGATCTTTTTGTGAATGATGTAAAAAAAGATGGTGATTCATTTATTCATTATTGTAGTGGAACTTTTGTAATAGGCAAAAAAAGTGAAGTGTCTTGTGAGGTTGACTATAATCGTCGGCAAAATACAAGAAAAAACCATACTGCAACTCACTTGATGCATAGAGCTTTAAAAGTAGTTTTAGGCGAGCATGTTCAGCAGGCAGGCTCGTTGGTGAGCCCTGATCATCTACGATTTGATTTAACTCATTTTGAAAAAATAACTACTGATGAAATTTCTGAAATAGAAAAAATAGTAAATAGCGAAATACTAATAAACAATAATTTAGAAGAATCAATTAAACCTTTTGATGAAGCAAAAAAAGAAGGTGCAATTGCTATGTTTGGTGAAAAATATGGTGATGAAGTACGTGTTATTAGTGTCTCAAATTTTTCAAAGGAACTTTGTGGCGGGACTCATGTAAACCGAACTGGTGATATTGGGTTATTTAAAATTATTGAAGAATCTTCACTTGCTTCTGGAGTTCGCAGAATAGTTGCGCTAACTGGCCCCAAGGCAATTCAATTTATTCAAGATCAATCATTGATGATTGATCTAATACAATCGCAATTAAACTGTGAAACTAACTTACTGGTTGAAAGAGTTGGGCAATTAGTTTCTCAGAAAAAAGAATTAGAGAAAAAATTAAAAAAACAGAAAAAATCAGTTAGTGCTTTAAATGTAACTAAATTAATAGCTGAAAGTAAAACGATAGGCAAAATCAATGTAGTTGTTCATATGACAGAGGCAACAACCTCAGATGAGCTTAAAGATTTAGGGGATAGTTTACTAAGTGGTCTAAAAAGCGGAGTTGGTGTCTTAGGTGCTGAAAGTGAAAAGCCAATAATTGTAGTTGTTGTTTCTAATGATTTAATTAAAGAAGGATTGAATGCCGCATTGATTGCTAAATCAATTGGCGCATCAATGGGCGGTGGCGGTGGAGGTAAACCTCATCTTGCTACAGCTGGAGGAAAAGATCTAGATAGTTTAAAAACTGCTTTGAATGAAAGCTTTAAAATAATTGAGAATTTTTTAAAGGGGTAGATTTATGCAATTTAAACAAGATGGTAATACGTTTATCATTTATGTAGAGCAAAACGAACCAATAATGGAAACATTAACTCAATTTTGCAAATCACAAAACATAGTTAATGGGCAAATATCTGGAATTGGAGCTATTAGAGAAATTAATTTTGGTGCTTATGATTTAGAAAACAAAAAATATGTACGCCAACTTTTTGATAATCTTTGGGAATTAACATCATTTCAAGGAAATATAATTTTAAAAAATGGCGAGCCATCCATTCATGCACACATAACGATTAGTGATCATAATCTTGATGTTAAAGGAGGTCACTTATTTGAGGCTAAGGTTGGTGCTGTTGGTGAATTTATATTAAAAAAAATTGAAACTAATGGAAAACGAGAATTTGACCCTAGAATTGGTCTATTTTGTATGGAATTTAATAATTAGGAGGAATCATGTCTAGAATGGTAATTACAGATGCAAATGCGCCCAACCCAATGGGCTCGTATAATCAAGCAGTTGTATCTAATGGTTTTATTTTTACAGCTGGTCAAGTAGGTATAGATCCAAATACAGGTAAGTTTATTGAGGAAAGCTTTAAATCTAGAGTTAATCAAGTATTTAAAAATTTATCAGCTATCTTAGAAACTGCAGGAACTAACTTATCAAATGTTGTTAAGTTTACGGTTTTTATAACTGATATGGCTAATTATGCAGAAGTAAATGAAGTTTTTAACGAATGGTTAGATGAGGATAAGGCGCCTGCTAGATCTTTAGTTTCTGTGAAGGAACTACCTGGATATACTGATGTTGAGATCGAGTGTATAGCCACTATTTAGATCTTTTATGAAAAAATTAAAGATTATGGTCAGTTTTTTGACCATAATACCATTATTAGGTCAAGAGCCTGATTCAACTTTACAAAAATCACCTTCAAAGGCTGTCTCAAGAGCATTATTGTTTCCCGGAGGTGGCCAGTTCTATAATGATCAAAAAATAAAAGGAATATTCTTTCTTGGAGCGGCTTTGGGTGCTGGTTTTTTATATCTTGAAAATGCAAATAAATACAAGAGTTATGATGGCATCGATATGTCTGAAAAAGCGAAGTATTTAAAGTTGAGAAACAAATATGGATGGTGGGTTGGTTTTATCTATATTTATGGCCTTCTTGATGCTATTGTAGAAGCTCATTTACATCCTTTTACAGATGTAATGTCAGAGGATATTGAGAAAGAAAATTCAGAGGAAAAGGAACAAAAATGAGTCAAAATCGTGAACAATGGGGATCCAAACTCGGGTTTATTTTAGCTGCGTCAGGTTCAGCGGTAGGTATTGGTAATATCTGGAAATACCCATCCATGGCTGGAGAAAATGGTGGTGGAGCATTCACGATTATTTATTTAGCATGTATTCTAATTGTTGGCTTATCGATTGTTGTTGCTGAATTTGTTATAGGAAGAAAAACTCAACTTAGTCCAGTAGGTGCTTTTGAACAACTAGCACCAAATACAAATTGGAAATGGGTGGGTTATCTAGGGGTTGCGGCTGCTTTTGTTATTCTATCTTTTTATGGTGTAGTTGGCGGTTGGATTTTAAAATATATAATTGATTCTTTATCGGGTGGCTTTTCTGCAGTATCAGGCAACACAGTAGAAGCTGGGAAAGTTTTTAATAGTTTTATAA
>Ga0114999_10003293_pt1 | contig 20364 bp, 19 predicted proteins | sample ArcticOcean_MG_C_3_FD_89820 | JGI IMG/M metagenome (GOLD analysis project Ga0114999, IMG submission 89820) | Marine microbial communities from western Arctic Ocean - ArcticOcean_MG_CB8_126 | ecosystem: Environmental > Aquatic > Marine > Oceanic | place: Arctic Ocean: Canada Basin | collected...
CCGATGCCGAAGATGCGTTGGATTTTTATCTCGCTGTCGCCGATGCCGGCGTCTCACAAGACATGATGGAAACTGCACAAGAGCTGGCCCAATTGGCGCTCAATCGTTTCGGTCAGATCAAGGTCTGGCTCGATCACGCATAAATGGCTCGTTAACGCGTAAAAATCTGATGTCGCAAGATGTCGAAGTTGGCGTTCTCAGTAAATCCTTCTAAAATATCGCCTCATAATGTTATTGTAGTGGGTGCCTATGGAATTTCTGTCTCTCACGACTGTTGAGGAAACTCTCGACAAATTGGCGACCTATGGCAGCGATGCCGCCCTTATCGCCGGCGGTACCCATGCGCGCTATATGCTCATGAGCGGCCAGACACAGGCGAAGGCCATACTCCATATTGAGCGACTTGAGGCGCTTGGCGGATATGCCCTAAACGGCAGCGCACGGCTTGGCGCGTTGACCAATATGCGCCAAATAGCCGAGAACGAAGACATACGTGTGCGCTTCAATAGCCTCGCCATCGCAGCCGGAAAATGCGGCGGCTGGCAGACCCAAAGTGTGGCCACCATTGGCGGCAATGTATGCGCTGCATCGCCTTCAGCCGATCTGTTGCCGCCGCTCCTGGTCCTGGAGACGGAAATAGAGCTGCACAGCCAGGTGCGCGGCAGCCGCAGCCTATCACTCAGCGATTTTATCACCGGCGCCTACCAATCCGCGCGTGCACCGGACGAGATGGCAACCGCCTTTCATTTGCCGCTGCCCGCACCCCGTAGCGCCAATCGCTATATCAAAATCCAACGCCGAAGCGCCATGGAAAGGCCTATTATCGGGCTCGCCCTCAGCCTTGAGATGGATGACAGCCAGAGCCATATCAAAACAATTCGGATCGCCCTCTCGGGCGGTGGGCCGATGGCCTTTCGCGCTGTGGAAGCGGAAGGCTTGCTCACCGGCCAGGCGCCTGAGACAGAAGTGCTGCACGCCGCTGCCGAAGCGATCAGTGCGCGTTGCACGTTCCGCGATGATGCCCGGGCCAGCGCCACCTACCGCGCCGCCGTGCTGCCGCGCGCTTTCAGCCATGCGGTGTCCGAATGTTTGGCGGCCATCAGCGATAACGGTTCTTGAGGGGCGGCCATGCAAACAACTCATAGCGTAACAGCCACAATCAATGGCCGTGCGGAGACCTTTGAAGTGGTTGGGCTCGAGAGCCTGATGGATGTCCTCAGAAACCGCCTGCATCTCAGCGGCACCAAAGAGGGCTGCCGGGAGGGCGAATGCGGCGCCTGCACCGTGCTGCTCGACGGCAAACCAATCAATTCCTGCGCCTATATTGCGCGCGCCGCTGAGGGCCGCGAGATCGAAACCATCGAGGGGCTGAACGATGACCTCTCATACCGCCTCAAGCAGGCGATTGTCGAGACCGGCGGGGTGCAGTGCGGCTATTGCACGCCCGGTATCATTGTCATGCTCTCCTCATTGTTGCGCCGCACCGATGCGCCAGACGAAGCCTTGATCCGCGAAGCGTTGAGCGGAAATATCTGCCGCTGCACCGGCTATGCGCAGATCGTCGATGCGGTGTTGGCCGTGATTGACGGTAATAAAGGCGCTGGATCATGAGCCATATCGGTAGCTCGGCGATCCGCTCAGATGCCTGGAGCAAGGCCAGTGGCGAGGCGATCTATGCCTATGATTATAAAGAAGCCGGCATGCTCTATGGCTATCTGCTGCGCTCGCGCCATGCGGCGGGCGAGTTGGTGCGCCTGGACTTGACCAAAGCGCGCGCCATGCCGGGCGTGCGCGCGGTAATTTGTGCTGCCGATGTGCCCGAAACGCTCGCAGGCTGGAGCATGCTCGATACGCCGCTCTTTGCCCGCGACCGGGTGCGCTATATCGGCGAGCCAATCGCCGCCATCGCCGCTGACAGCTTGGCCGAGGCGCATGCCGCCGCCGAGGAGATCGATTTCGAAATCATCCCTGGCACGCCGATGCTCGACATGGAGGCCGCCTGCCGTACCGATGCGCCCTTGGTGCATGCCGATTGGCAAAGCTATGTGCCGGCAGAGGGCAGTGATTTTCCGCGCCACGGCAATGTCGCAGCCGAATGCAGCGCCGATCCCGGCGGGGTTGATGAGATATTCGCCACAGCCCCGCTGGTGGTTGAGGATGAATTTACCAGCCAACGGCAATACCAAGCCTATCTTGAGCCGAAGAGCGCCGTGGCGATCTATCGCGACCGGCGCTTCATCATCCATACCGGCCATCAATTTCCGTTTAATGTGCGCGCCAGGGTGGCGCAGTTCATGGCCGTCGCGCCAACCGATGTGCGCGTTCTCGGCCATACCATCGGCGGTGGTTTCGGCGGCAAGCTGGATTACAGTGTTGAGCCACACGCCGCAGCCCTTTCCAAAGCTGCCGGCGGCAAGCCGGTGAAGCTCGCCAATCACCGGGTAGAAGATTTGATCACGGCCAATTGCCGCGAAAACACCATTGTTAAAATGCGCTCAGCGCTGGATAAGGATGGCAATATTCTCGCCCGCGATGTCGAAGCCTATATGGATAACGGCGCCTATACCGGCGAGATGTCCTATATGGCGTCCTTCCCGTTCCATCTTGGCGCCATCACCTATCGCGTCGGTAAATTCCGCGCGGTGGGCAAGCTGGTCTATACCAACACCCCGCCGACCGGCGCCATGCGCGGTGTCAGCGGCCCGGCTATGTATGCGGCGCTGGAAAACCACATGGACAATATCGCCGCTAAACTCGGCGCGGACCGGCGTGAATACCGCCTGCGCCATCTGTTCGTCGATGGCGATAAGCTGCCCAATGGCCAGGTGCTGGATAATGCCACGATTCTCAAACGCGGCTTCGACGAGATCGAGAAAATCGTTCCCTGGTCGGAACGACCCAATAACAAGTCTGAGAGGCCCAAAAGCGGCAAGCCAAGCAGAACCGCACCCTATAAGGGCTCAGGCCTCGCCGCCGCGATCTGGCTGGTCAATCCGCTGCCCGGCTCGCTCAGCCTGAAGTTGGAAGAAGACGGCACCGTCAGCGTCAACACGGCGGCGACCGACAACGGCTCCGGCGTGCTGGCGGCAGGGATTCCGCAGATCATCGCCGAGACTCTTGGCATTCGCCCTGAACAAGTGCGCATCCCCTACCCCGATACCGACGTCTCGGCCTGGGACGGTGGCTCACAAGGCGGGCGCACCTTACAAACCGTCGGCCTCGCTGCCATCGAAGGAGCTAAGGAAGTGCGCGGCAAGCTGCTCAGCCATGCGGCGCAGCTGCTGCAAGTGGATGTCAGCGCGCTCACCATAAAGGATGGTGGCATTTATCTCAGTGGCGACACAAAGCGCCGCATGACGGTAGCGGAGGTAGCCACGGCGGCGACCTTTAGCGGCGCGCCGATCCAGGGCTCGGGCGGAGCGGCGTTACCGGCAGTGCCCTACAACCCGGGCTGCGCCAATGGCCTGCTGTTCCCCTATTTCACCTCACCCACCTACCATGTGCATTACGCCGAAGTGGAAGTGAGCCCGGTAAGCGGCAATGTGGCCGTGACACGCTATATAGTGGCCCAGGATGTCGGGCGGGTGATCAACCGCGCCAGCATCACCGGGCAGATTCAGGGCGCCGTTGCCCAGAGCATCGGCTACGCGCTCTATGAAAGCATGCGCTTCGCCGAAGATGGCCATATCATCGAGGACAATTTACAGTTCTACCGCCTGCCGCTCGCCGTAGATATCCCGCGCGTCGAATATATCGCCATGGAGCAAGACAGCGAGGAAGGGCCGTTTGGCGCTAAGGGCTCGGGCGAGGCGCCAGTGCTGCTGCCAGCGGCGGTAATTACCAACGCGGTGCGCGATGCCATCGGTAAACCCGTCCGTAAAATTCCGATCACGCCGGAAGACGTACTAGAAGCGCTGGACGGTATCGGCGAATAATTTAGCGCCGAGAAAAATTTATCTCACTCCAAAGGGCCACGGTTGGCTTATTTCCAGGGGCCACAATTGGCCATGGCCTCAGTGTCTTCATAGGCGTCCCAAAGGGCGATCTTGTCGCCGCGCACCTGGAACACCCAACACCATTTGGCGCGATAATCCTTGCCGCTGATGCGTGACGCCCCGACCTCAAGGCCGGTCACCACCACCATATCGTCTTCCGATACCCAAAATTTATGCTCATGCTCGCGGATCTCCAGCGCCGCCGGCATGACCTTGAAATATTCATCAATCTTGGCACTGCCCTGCCAGCGCCCGGCCCACGGCAGGTCACTGGTGCCGGGCATATCAATCACCGCGTCACTGGTGAACATGGCGATAACTTCGCCCATATTCCCGGCGGCGAGAAAGCCCAGCCATTTTTCGATAACCGACTTAGCCGATACTGCCGTCATTTTCATTCTCCCGTTCTGAATTTTATTATTTGTTGGCTTTGTCTTAGCACCTTTGCACAGGGTAAACTCTCGCGCCTGAGCTTACCACAGCATACCAATGCCTTAAGGAGCCATTCTATGCCCGATAATCCTCACCCCGTCGGTATCTTCATTCTCGGTGATGTGCCACCGGAAAATATTGTCAAACTCAGCCGTCAGATCGAGGCGTGCGGCTTTTCCGAGCTGTGGTTTGCTGAGGATTATTTTATGCTGTCGGGCTTCTCCAGCGCCGCCATGGCGTTGCAGGCGACCGCCAAAATCCAAGTCGGCGTCGGCGCGGTGTCCGCAGTGGTGCGCCATCCTGCGGTGACGGCGATGGAGGCGGCAACGCTGGCGCGCGCCTATCCGGGGCGCTTTACCCTCGGCATAGGGCACGGCGTGCCGTCCTGGACACGGCAGATGAAGCTCTATCCTAAATCCGTTTTGACCGCCATGCGCGAAAGTGTCAGCGCGGTCAAACGCCTACTCGCCGGCGAAACCCTCAATCAGGAGGGCGACTATTTCAGCTTTGTTGATGTCACACTGACCCACCCGGCGCCGGAGCTTGAGGTGTTGACCGCCGTCGTCGGCCCTAAATCGGTCGACCTCACCGCCGAGATTGCCGACGGATTGATGATCTCCGCTCTCGGCGGGCCGGAATATGTGCGCACCGTCTCTGAGCGCATCAAAAAGCAGCGCACCGATGGCGTAAAAGACTTCCGCTTCGTCACCTATGCGCTCACCGCCGTTGCCCAGCAGCGCGAACAGGCCCGTGCCAAGGTGCGCGCCGCGACCGCCTTTTATATCGATGCCATGGGCCCGACGCTCTTAACCGGCGCCTACGGCCTCAACGATCAAGTCGCAACGCTGATTGCCGAAGGCGGCGCCCAAACGTTGGAAGAAAAAATGCCGGATGAATGGATCGATTGGCTGGCCATCGCCGGAAACCCGGCGGAATGTCTCACAGGCATTCAGAACCAGTTCGCCGCCGGCTCGACCTCAGTGGTGCTCTGTGTTGTGCCCTCTGAGGAGCTGCCCGAACAGCTCGAGATAATTTCGCGCGAAATTCTACCACGCTTATAACGGCCCGCATTATTGTCCGTGCCCGGCCCCGACCTTGGCGCCACTTTATCCGATATTCAGATACGCTTCCGTCAGAACTTGAAGAATTTCAGCTCTGTGAACTTGAAGCAAATCACCGCCGCAGGTGGCGTTACCTGCTCGGGCTTTGCTCTAATCACTCGGCACAATCATCGTACCGGTGCCGTGGGCGGTAAAAATTTCCAGCAACAGCGAGTGCGGAATGCGACCATCCAGAATATGCGCCGCATCCGTTTGATCCTGGAGCGCCGCCAGACAGGTTTTTAATTTTGGGATCATGCCGCCTTTGACCGCGCCGCCTGCCAGCAGATCGCGAGTTTGCGCCATATTGAGGGAGCTGATCAATTCGCCCTCGCCATCAAGCACACCAGCCACATCGGTAAGCATGATCAACTTGGCCGCTGACATTGCAGAGGCTATGGCGCCGGCTGCGGTATCGGCGTTGATATTATATGTCTCGCCGTTAGGGCCGACGCCGATCGGTGCGACAACCGGGATGATGTTCGATTCCGTTAAGGATTGCAGCACCCCGATATTAACTTGCGTCGGCTCGCCAACAAAGCCGAGATCACCTGCCGACCCGGGCGGCGTCATGCGCCGTGCTTCAAGCAACTTGCCATCTTTGCCACTCAGGCCCACCGCTGTGCCGCCGGCTGCATTGATGGTACTGACGATGCCCTTATTGATCGTGCCGGAGAGCACCATCTCGACGACTTCAATGGCGGCTTCATCCGTGACCCGGAGGCCATCGACGAAGCTGCTCTTAATACTGAGCCGCTCCAGCATCTTGGCAATCTGCGGCCCGCCGCCATGCACCACCACCGGATTAATGCCGACCTGCTTCAACAGCACCACATCATTGGCGAATTTCTCAGCCAAGGCCGCATCGCCCATGGCATGGCCGCCATATTTGATGACAAATGTGCGGCCCGAGAAACTCCGCATATAGGGCAGCGCTTCGGAAATAGTCTGCGCCGCACGCAGCCAATGTTTGGTCTCGCTGATATTTTTTGTCGTCATGATCGAACCTTAATCAATCGGGGCCGAGCTTGCCAGCGTGGCAAGATGAGCGCGCAACTCGGCAACGCCCTCGCCGGTGCGGGCGCTGGTGCCGAGCAGCAGAGGAAAGGCAGCAATATGCGGCTTCAAGGCCGTTTCAGTTTCTTTCAAAAGACGCGCTAGCGCCGGCGGCTTCAGCTTGTCGGCTTTGGTCAAAACCACCAGATAGGAAACGGCTGCAACGTCGAGCGCCTTCATGACCGCAAAATCACTGGCCATAAATCCGCGTCGGGCATCTATCAACAGGCAAGCGCGACGTAGATTAGCGCGGCCTTTGAGATATTCCTCGGCCAGACTTGACCACGCTTTAACCACGCCCTTTGGCGCCTTGGCATAGCCATAACCGGGCAAATCAACCAGCATCAAGCGGCCGCCAAGATCGAAGAAATTTATCTGCTGGGTGCGCCCCGGCGTGTTGGAGGTACGTGCCAACGTGCCTTGCCCGGTCAGCGCATTAATGACGCTTGATTTGCCCACATTGGAGCGACCGGCAAAGGCTATCTCCGGAATTTCAGTATCGGGCAGGCCAGCCATGGCAACGGCGCCGGTAATGAAAGTGCAGGGGCGCGTGAACAGTTTGCGCCCGGCCTCTATCGTCGTGGCGTCGGTTTCTTGCCCTTGGCCCGGCGTGACGGACGCTTCTTGTCCTTTTCCCATTCGCCGTCCCCACTCTTTTTCGCGCCTGTGCCGCTCGACATATCACTGCCGGCGCTATCTACGTCAGCGTTAGCGGCGCGCCGTTCGCGGCGTGATAATTTCTTCTCTTGCTCGGGCGCAGGCTCTGCAGACGCGCCTTTGCGTTTGCTGTCGCCGCGCTTCTTGGCCCGCTTCTTGGCCTCGGCTTCCTGAATTTTACGCTTTTTGCGGCGTAATTTCTCACGCCGCATTTCTTCAGCCTGTTCGCGGTAGCTCTTCTTACGCTTCGGTTGTTCGGCGGCGCTCGAGCGCCGACTTTCCGCCTTGCCGCGTGACTTGTGCCCACTGCTGTCACTGCGTGCGCTACGTTCATTGCCGCGTTCACCGCTACGTTCACCAGAAATCCGCTTCTTCTTGCGGCTCGACGGGCGCGAGCTGCTCGGCCGTGGCAGAGTGCCGGCGGCGGCCTGCTCCTTGATCTTCTTGATACGCGTCGCATCGGCGGCGAGCGAGGCGCGCGTGAGCCCCATACGCCGCATGATCAGTGCTTGCTGGGCGATCGAGAGCACATTGTTCCAGGTCCAATAGACCACCAGGCCGGCCGGAAAACGGGCGAACATAAAGAGGAACAGGAGCGGCAGAAACATCATGATTTTCTGCTGCATGGGCTCGACCGGCTGCGGATTGAGCTTCATCTGCAGCACCATGGTCGCGGCGAACAGAATCGGCCAAATACCAATCAACAGAAATTCCGGCGCCGACCAGTCCAGATAACCGAACGCAGTGATGAAGGTCGCGGAATCGGGCGCCGAGAGATCCTGAACCCAGCCAAAGAACGGCGCGTGGCGCATTTCGATGGTGGCAAATAGCACGCTGTAGAGAGCGAAAAATACCGGGATTTGCACAAGCATTGGCAAACAGCCGGCCATGGGATTGGCCTTCTCCTTGCGATAGAGCGCCATCATCTCGGTGTTCATCTTAGCTTTATCGTCTCTATAGCGCTCCCGCAGCATGATCGTATCAGGCTGCAATTTGCGCATCTTACTCATCGACGCATAAGCCTTGTTGGCCAGCGGATAGAGCAGAATGCGCACGCAAATGGTCAGCAACAGAATGGCGACACCGAAATTGCCAATCGTGCGATAGAAGAAATCGATCGGATAATAGAGCGGCCGGGCGAGGAACCAGACCAGGCCGAAATCAACGGCACTATCGAGATCAAGCACGCCGAGCGATTCTTCATAAGCATTAAGGGTATTGAATTCCTTAGCGCCGACGAAGAGGTGATTTGAAACCTGCTTGATCTCGCTCGGCTGAATCACCACCGGATTCTGCCAGCGGTAATTGGCCTGATAGATATCACGCTGATTGGGGAACAAATGTTTGAAGTCGGCGGTGATCGGTTGCGCCGGGTCTGGGATCAAGGCGCTCAGCCAATATTTTCCGGTAATGCCGACCCAGCCATTATCACTGTTGATCTCGGTATTCGTTCCCAGCAGGTCGTTTTCCTGCATGTCCTCATAGGAGAGTTCCTGCTTGGTGCCATTGAGAACGCCAACGCCGCCATGCGCGAACATACCCCACGGGACGAACTCCTCCGAATTTACCGCGAACATACCGGTCAGACCCGACGCCGGTGTGTCGTACCGCGCGATGTAACCGTAGGGCACCAGAGTGACAGGCGTATCGCTTAGATTTTCGACCCGCTGCACCGTGGTGAAGAGAAAATTTTCATCGATCGATATTGTACGGGTGAAGCGCAGGCCCTGGCCATTGTTCCAATGAAGTGTAACCGGAGAGCCCGTCTTTAAGACCGTATGATCGCTCTGCCAGACGGTATTTGAATCCGGCAGGGCAATTTCGCTACCCGCATCTTGCGTCCAGCCCATCTCGGCAAAATAGGGGTGTTCGGAATTGCGCGGCGAAAAGACGATTATGTTCGGACTATCGTCAGACAGCTCCTTGCGATAATCCGTGAGCGTCACATCATCGAAGCGGGCACCTTTTAGCAAGATCGAGCCGCGCACCCGCGCACCATCGACTGTGATGCGCTGATCTCCTGCAATCGCCGTGACCCGGTCAAGCGCTTCTTCAACCGCGCCGGAATCGACCGCCACAGCCTCGGTCGTGGCTTGAGTCTGGCTCGTGCTTTGGCCGCTCGTCTGGCTGTCGGCTGTCTCGATCCTGGGCGGTGCCCGCTCGGGCTCGGGCATCACCAGCGGCATGATAAATTGCCAGCCGATCAGGATCGCCAATACGGCGCCGACGAGGAGAACGAGGTTGAGTTTGCTTTCGCCAAACATGATCTAGGAAATAACCTTAATGCCGTGTGCTGCGGCAGCGATGTGCGCGGCGCGAAAAGAGTGTTTTTGGAACCGGATCATAACCCCGGCCGCCGAACGGATTACAGCGCGCAATCCGCCATGTGGCCAACAGTGAGCCGACCAGCGGGCCATGCTGCTTGAGCGCCTGCAGAGCATAGTTCGAGCAGCTCGGCTCAAACCGGCAGGACGGTGGCAACCAGGGCGAAATCACCAGCTGATAGCCCCGGATCAACAGCCAAAATATGAAACTGATTGGATTCATAACCAATTTTCGACTCTAGATACCCTAAATTTTCTGATGCTCCGGAAGGGGACTTGTTGGCCCTGGCAGCAAATGTCTCCGCTCCCTATTTCGCGCCGACGCGCGCCAGTGCCGTCTCTAAATCCTGTAATAAATCATCGAACTTACGATGCAAAGTTGCGGCCCTGGCAATCACCACATAGTCATGCCCGAGCTTTGCGTGCCCCGGCATAACACGCGCCACAGCCTCGCGCAATCGGCGCTTGGCGCGGTTTCGTGCGATCGCGCCACCGACCCGTTTGCTCGCCGTAAAACCGACGCGAAACGGTACAGAATCTAAAGCCGGATCTAAAGCTGACCTAGAAACCGAACCCGGGGTCAAATTTTCCATAACTGCGCCCGAATTGACCGGGCAAACGGCCTGCAGGACAAGTCCCGGCATGGCCGATTTGCGACCGCGAGCCGCAGCATAAAGAAATTCGGACCGCTGCGTCAGGCGTGCGATCCGGGAGGCCAACGGCCTACACCGAAAGGCGTTTACGCCCTTTTGCACGGCGTCGGGAAAGAATCCGGCGCCCGCCGACTGTTTTCATACGCGAGCGAAAGCCGTGCCGCCGCTTACGTACTGTATTGCTTGGTTGAAACGTTCGTTTCAATGGTTTGCCTCCAACAAAGTTCCAGCGCCGGGCCAATGCACCGGAGTGGATAGGTGTTCTTGCTCTGGAAGAGACCGTTTTCTACGGAGTTGATACAGCAAAGTCAATGCCAATGCCGACAAAGTGCCTAAAAGATGCCAGTCAATTTCAAAAAAGGCGATGTACACGACGTAATCACATTCGCGCGCGCGCGTTAACATTGTAGTGAGATGCCCTGGCGCCCGACGCTGGAGTGCGTATGTTCAGGTGATAAAGAGCTGCTATGGTCAGATTTTAGCTATTATGTGGCTTTTATTTTGCAGCTGATATATTGATCATCAACGTATTTTCCACGGATTTTCTTGTGCCTTTTCGCTTCAACATATTCAAATCGCCCCTGCCCGAATCTCGCGCTCCCGCATCTATGGCGCCCGCCCCCCCGCCGACACCTTCAGGGGCCACGGCGAGCGGGGAAGAGAGACGCACTGGCTTTTCCATTGGGCGCCTGGCGCCGTTGGTGGTCCTGGCCACAGCCATCGCCCTATTTTTTGCCTTCGGTCTGCATCAACATTTCAGTTTTGCCGCGCTGCGCGACAATCAGGCCTATTTATTGGCCTTCGTTTCACGCTCCTGGCTGCTTGCTGCCCTGCTCTTTATGGCGGTTTACGCAACGACCACCGCCCTTTCACTACCCTGGGGCGCCCTTCTTACCCTTGCCGGCGGCTTTCTCTTCGGCCCGTTATTGGGTGCTTTGCTCTCCGTCATTGGCGCCACGGCGGGTGCTTTTTTGCTCTTCACCATCGCCAAATCCGCGCTAGGCGATCCGCTGCGCGCCCGGGCGGAGCGCTCGCTCAAGCTCAGCGCATGGCAACGTATTGAGACGGGATTCCAGGCAAATGCCTTCAGTTACATGCTTTTCCTGCGTCTGGTGCCGGTCTTTCCCTTCTTTATCATTAATTTGGTGCCAGCTTTTCTCGGCGTGCGCCCGCGCATCTATCTACTGGCCACCCTGCTCGGCATCATTCCTGGCACCTTGATTTACAGCATCGTCGGCTCCGGCCTCGGCAAAATATTCGAACAAGGCGAGGCGTTTTCCCTGGATAGCGTGCTCACAGCGGAAATCATTGCCGGGCTTGCCGCCCTCGCCCTTCTCTCTATGATTCCGGTTGGCCATAAATATTGGCGCAGACGCGCGGCGCTTTAGGGCAATTGCCGCGAGCGAGGGAGAGACGGGTGGCTGAGACCCTTCATTGCGATATCTGTGTGATCGGCGCCGGTGCGGGCGGCCTCTCGGTTGCAGCCGGAGCGGCGCAAATGGGCGCGTCGGTGATATTGGTCGAGCGCGCGCGCATGGGCGGCGAATGCCTCTATACCGGCTGCGTACCCTCCAAGGCGCTGCTGGCGGCGGCGGCCCGGGGCGATAGCTTTCACCAAGCGTTCCAACATGTCGCCCGCACCATCGAAAAAATTGAACCACATGATTCGCCCGAACGCTTTACGGATCTCGGCGTGCGCGTTATCGCCGAATCAGCGCGTTTCACCGGGCCGCGCTGCGTTGAAGCTGGCGATTATGAAATCCGCGCCCGGCGCTATGTGATCGCCACCGGCTCGACGCCCCACCTGCCAGATATCCCCGGCATCCATGATGTGGCGGCTCTGACCAATGAAACATTATTTGCAGCACGCCCCGTGCCGCACCTTCTGATGATCCTCGGCGGCGGCCCGGTCGGTGTTGAAATGGCCCAGGCCTTCCGCCGCCTTGGCGCTGAAGTCTCGCTGATTGAAGCAAATCATATTCTCAGCAATGACGATGCGGAGCTGGTCGCGGTGGTTCGCGAACAGCTTATTGCCGAAGGCGTTCAACTGTATGAACAAACCAGCGCCGTCAGCACCGCTCAGGCCGGCGAAGAAATATTGCTCACCTGTAGCGGCGAGAGCGGTGAAATTGAGCTGCGCGGCTCGCATCTATTGGTCGCGGCCGGACGACAGCCCAATAGCGCCAGCCTCGACCTTGCAGCCGCCGGCGTCACAACGCATGACGGCGTCATTCAGCTGGATCAGCGTCTGCGCACCACAAACCGGCGCATCTTTGCCATCGGCGATGTGGTCGGGCCCTATCGCTTTACCCATATGGCCGGCTATCAGGCGGGCATCGTGCTGCGCAATATTCTCTTCCGCCTGCCGGCAAAGGCGAAATATCAGGCCGTGCCCTGGGTCACCTATACGGATCCGGAACTCGCCCATGTTGGCCTCAGCGAAGCCGGCGCGCGCCGGGCCGATATCAAATTTCAAATTCTCCGGCATCCATTTGCTGAAAATGACCGGGCGGTAGCGGAAGGAAAAACAGCGGGCTTGATCAAGGTGGTGGTAACCCCGGGCGGGCAAATTCTTGGCACCTCGATCGCCGGCGCCCATGCCGGAGAGCTGATTCACGCTTGGTCGCTGGCCGTCTCACGCCATCTCAAAATCTCCGCCATTGCCGAGACCATCACGCCCTATCCGACATTCTCCGAGGTCAGCACCCGCGCAGCCGGCAGCTTTTATGCACCTAAGCTGTTCAGCCCGCGGACAAAACGCATTGTCAAATTTCTGCAACGATTTGGCTAAGAGCAGCCTGGGATAATATTCCAGGGGCGCATATAGTATGCCCTCCCACAGGCAGCGAAAATAACCCAATTGGCTAAATCCTCATTTTCTCTGCCGCCCGTGACCCGTGGCCTCTCGGCGCGTTTGCTGGTGCTGACGGTCCTCTTTGTCCTGGTCGGCGAAGTGTTCATCTATGTGCCCTCGGTGGCGCGCTACCGGGTGGTCTATTTGCAGGAGAAAATAGAGGCGGCGCGGATCGCCGCTCTCGCCGTGGAAGCCGCACCCGATCAAATGGTGACCAAGGAAATGCGCAAGATATTACTGGTGCATTCCGGCGTGCTGCAAGTTTCCATCAAGCGCGACCAACTGCGCACCTTGATCCTGGTATCCGAAATGCCGCACGCCATTGGTGCGACCTTCGTGATGGCGGACAACACGCCGTGGCGGCTTATCCCGCCAAGCCTATAGCGCCATGGCCGATGGTGGTGAGCGGGTGATCCGGGTGATCGGCGCGGTGCCGCAAGACCCGGACGGCATCTCAGTCAATATCCTGCTCGACGAAGGCCCACTGGTGGCTGAAATGCTGGATTATTCGCGCCGCATTCTCCAATTATCTCTGGTCCTCGCGGCGATCACCGCCGGGCTGGTTTTCCTTGCCCTGCATTTATTGCTGGTGCGCCCGTTGGGCCAGATAAGCGACAATCTGGTAACTTTCCGGCGCGATCCTGAAGATGCGACGACGATCATGCGGCACAGCCGGCGGCGCGATGAGATTGGCGTTGCCCAGCGCGAGCTGCGCGTTATGCAACAGCGGGTGCGCGCGGCGCTCCGGCAGAAGGCGCGCTTGGCTGCCGTTGGCGCGGCGGTGAGCAAGATCAATCATGATTTACACAATATGCTGGCCACCGCCGTGATCGTGAGCGACCGCCTGGCCATGAGTGATTCGCAAGGCTTCGGGGCCGCTGTTGGCGGCGCTCAACCGCGCTATCAATTTGTGCAGCCAGACGCTCAGCTTCGCCCGCGCCGAAGAGCCCGACCCCGAGCGCAGCGAAATCGCCCTGGCACCCTTGGTTGATGAGATCGCCCTGGTTCTGCCGCCCGCGCAAATAGACGCCATCCAGTGGCGCAACGACATGCCGCAAGATATGATTCTCTGGGCGGATCAAGATCAGATTTACCGTATTCTGATGAGCCTGACCAAAAATGCCGTTGAAGCGGTTTCGGCGCAGGGGCCGGGCGGTACGGTTCGAGTGACCGGCGGAACGGCGGATGAGAGAATCTTTATCGAGGTCGCCGATACCGGCCCCGGCCTCTCCCAACGGGCGCGCGATCATCTGTTTGAAGCCTTTTCCAGCTCGGTCGGCGGCACCGGCCTCGGCCTCGCCATCGCCTATGAACTGACCCGCAATCATGGCGGCCGATTGGAATTAACCAAGAGCGCCCCGACGGGCACGGTTTTTCGCGCCATTTTCCCAAATTCACCGCCGCCCCCACAGCGGAGAATAAGGCGATAAACACGACGTGACTTAACTTTCAAGTAGTACTTCTGCGTCACAATGGTTGCTTCACCATTCGAGGGCAGAATGATGGCTGACGTAGCTTACGACCGTGTGACCTATAATAAACAGAAGCCAGAAGGTAAATTTACCCAGCTGATCGACGATATGCCGAGCGATATTTACGACAGCTTTTCCGAAGCACAACGCGAGGCGCTCAATGAAGCCATGAGCACCCGCACCTGGCGCCGCCAATCGGTGGATATTCGCCTGTCGCTACCGCTCTTTTCACGGCGCTATTTCATGACCGTCGTCGCCGGGCGCGAACAGCGGCCAAGGGTGCGACGCAAGGCGGAGCGCGTCTTTCATCTCCTCGGCACCATCGGCAACACGCTCTTTGTCGGCGCGATCACCACGGTTATCTGCTCGGTGGTGATGGTTATCGCGCTGGTTTATAGCTCGATCCTGGTGCCCTAAACGACACCAGGTCGCGCTATTGGTTACTCGGGCGAAGCGAGACCGCGTTAAACCATCTTTGGAAATTGCCGTAAGCTTCAGGGATTTGCACTTTGCAGACCTTGATCGCGAATTGTGTGGCGCAGAGCGCCGTAATGTCGGCAACGCTAAAGCGCTCACCGGTGACAAATTCATTATCGCCGATCTGCGTGTCAAATTTCTCAAAAAACCAGTCGATTCGCCGCTTGCCGCGCTCGATAAGCTCAGGGATTTGATTGATTTGCTCTGCTCGGCCCGGCAGACCTCGCCCCGTAAAGGCCGGGTGCGAATTGCGAAAACACTCCCCAACCGCGCCAATGCCCTCCATATCCGCGCGCCGCTCCCACATATCAACCCGCGCCTGATCGAGAAGGCCCACGCCCATTAACGGCGGTTCAGGATGCAGAGCCTCAAGATAGCGGCAAATCGCCATGGCTTCGCCAAGAATGCTGCCATCATCAAGTTCCAACCCCGGCACCATGCGCTCGGCGCCACTTGCCAGGTAATCATCATTGAGCCGCGCGCCCTTGTTACCGACATCAATGGTTTCGATGTCGAGACCCTTCTCTTTGAGGAAAATCACCACCCGGCGCGGGTTTGGCGCGCCGCCCCAATCATAAAATTTCATCGCCATTCCTCCTCCAAACAATTTGCGTACCCTAATCGAATGCCAGCATTATAAAAGTGAGATAGGCGGACTCCGGCAACGCCGGATGAATGGGATGGTCCGGCCCGGCGCCGGAGGTGCGCAAAATGCGCGCCGCTCTGCCGGCATCGCGAAACCCGCGCGTTACCGCCTCGCTAAAATCGGCCGCGCCAATATGATGCGAGCAGGATGTAATGGCGAGAAAGCCGCGCGGCGCCACCAGGGACGAAGACAGGCGGGTGAGTTTGCGCACCGCCTTCAGGCCCGCCTTGGCGTCTTTCCGCGCCTTGGCGAAAGGCGGCGGATCGGCGATCACCAGATCAAATTTCTCGCTCGCCTCATGCAGACGGGTCAGCTCGGTGAACATATCGCCTTTGATAAATTTGCAGAGATCGTCCAGGCCGTTATGGCTTGCCGCGCGGCGCGCCAAATCGAGGCAGGCGTCGGTGCGGTCGATGAAGGTTACCGAAGTTGCGCCCGCCTTGGCGGCGCGCAGGCCGAAACCGCCGCTATGACAATAGGCGTCGAGCACCTTGCGATCTTTGGCCAGGCTGGCGGCGAAGCTGCGATTGTCACGCTGATCAAAATACCAACCGGTCTTTTGCCCACTCGTGAAATTGGCGAAAAATTCCAATCCGCCCTCGGCAATGATTTGCGGCCCATCGACGGCGCCCTTGGCCATATGGCTCTCGCTCGCCAAACCTTCGAGCCGGCGCTGGGAGCTATCACCACGTATGACAATGGCGCTCGACTGTAACACCTCTTCCAACGCGGCAGTGATCTCACTTTCAAGAGAGGCCATGCCGGCGCTGTTGATTTGACACAACGCCGTATCGCCGTAGCGCTCAACCACCAGACCCGGCAAGCCATCCGCCTCGCCATGCACCAGACGGTAATAGGGCGCGTCATAGAGACTTTCACGCAGCTCCAAAGCGCGCGACAGAGCGCGGGCGATAAAACGCACATCAATCGCCGCTCCCGGCTCACGGCTGAGAACGCGCCCGGCAATCAGCGAATGGGGGTTGAACATGGCGACACCAAGGCCACGACCGTCGGTGCCGATGATCTCAACCAATGCGCCTGACGGAATGGCGCGGGCGGCTTCATCCATGCGGATTTCATTTGAGAAGAGCCAGGGGTGGCCGCGCTTGAGGCGCTTGCCATGGCCGGGCAGCAGGCGAATTTCCGGCCGGTTGGCGCTTTTGCTTGTGTTATTCATGCGTGATCCTGTTATTCGTTGGGGGCTGAACGCTACCCGTATTAATGTGTTAGCGACGCCGTTATCACATGCGATTATCAGTGGCCGAGAGCGACGCCTTCGCGCCGAGGATCAGCGCCACCGCTTAACCCCGCTGGCGTTACCCGAACCGCATGCAACCCGCTCACCAGAGAGCGTATTTTAATTTCATGACCGAGCGCTTCGAGCGCCGGGGCCAGCGCTTCGAGATCACTGCCCGCTTCAAGCTCAGTCGCGCCATTGCGGTTGATGAGGTGGCCGAGGGAGAGCGCGGCCTGGGCGTCCATCTGCCAATCGAGCGACGCGATCAGGGCGAGTGTCACATAGCCGATGATGCGCGAGCCGCCGGGCGAGCCAACCGCCATAAGAAGTTTACCGTCCGAGCCAAACACCAAAGCCGGCGCCATGGACGAACGCGGCCGCTTGCCGCCTTCGACCCGGTTGGCCACCGGCTCACCATTTTGCTCGGCCTCAAAAGAAAAGTCCGTCAATTGATTATTGAGCATAAAGCCGCGCACCATCAGACGTGAGCCAAAGCCGCGCTCAACGCTGGTGGTGAAGGAGACTGCGTTGCCGGCGGCATCGATGATCGCCAGATGACTGGTCGATTTGCCGTGATCACGCGGCTGCATGGCGTAGGCGCGCCGATTAGAACCGGGCGGCGCACCGGCGCCGGCTTTGCCCATGGAACGCTCAAGATTGATCAACGCAGCACGCTCGGCGAGATAGCCGCGGTCAATCAGGCCAGCGACAGGCACGGCAACATAATCACTATCGGCCATGAACAGCGCCCGATCAGCAAATGCCAAGCGGCTGGCCTCGGCAATGATATGCACGGCGCGCAATGAATTGGCGCCCGCAGCAGCCAAATCAAAATGCTCGACCAAGCCAAGAATCTGCAATGTGGTCAGCCCGCCCGAGCTTGGCGGCCCCATGCCGCACACCATATTGGCACGGTAGGGCGCGCAGACCGGCGGGCGTTGCCGCGCTTCGTAAACTTCCATATCCGCCACCGACAAAGCGCCCGGATTATTCACCGCATTCTGCACCGCGCGCACAACATCATCAGCAATCGGGCCGACGTAAAAAGCATCGGCACCGCCGGCGGCAATAGTGCGAAGCGTCTCGGCATAGGCCGGATTATCGCGCCACACACCGGCCTGCAGGGGCTCCCCATCGGCAAAGAAATAGGCGCGCGCGGCGGGGAAATCGGCGAGGTCGGCATTACCGGCAATCAATCCGGACATGCGCGGCGAGACAATAAAGCCTTCCTCGGCCAATTTAATCGCCGGCTTAAACAGGCGCGCCCAGGCCAGCCGGCCATGTTTGCGGTGGGTGAGTTCAAGCATGCGCAGCACGCCGGGGACGCCAACTGAAAGCCCGCCCGAAGCGGCCTCAGGCCAGCTCATCAACGTGCCATCGGCTTTACGAAATAAATCTTCGGTCACGCTTGCCGGTGCGGTCTCACGGCCATCGAAGGATTCAATCGCACCGCTGGTGGCGTTGAAATGCAGCAGAAAGCCGCCGCCGCCGATGCCGGAAGATTGCGGCTCGACCAAGCCGAGCACCATCTGCGCCGCAATCGCCGCATCGATGGCCGAGCCACCGGCCTCAAGCATTTCCAGGCCGGCGCGCGCCGCATGGGGATTGGCGACCGCCACCATGCCTTGTTTGGCCGTGGCAGGTGACACCGCTGAAAGCTGCTCTTCGGCGCGCGCGCTATTCCCGCCAATTATCTGGCTGGGAGAAATCAGAATTGCGAATGCGGTAAATAGAGCGCCGAACGCGCAAACGATTCCTGCACGATGGCAGAGGCCCGTGCGGCGATTCGCCATAAAACTCTCTTAGCGTACGTAAATATGGACTTCGTTGGTCTGAACGCTCGGGCTCGTGGTCGAGGAGAGCGTGACCCTGCTGTTCGGCAGGCCCATTTCGCCGAGCGCCTGCAGCACCGATTCAGCATGGCGCTTGGAAGCATTGGTGGCGAGTGCCACATCGGCCGGGCTACCCATATTAGGAGCCACTGCGATGAGATCGAAAGTCGTTTGCGGGCGACGCTCCAGAGCGGTCGATATCGCCGCGTAAAGCGCTTGTTTGAATTCCACATTGGCACGGTCAAAGCGGATCACCACCAAGGGGCGGCGCTCGCCAACTACGCTTTGCGGCTCCACAGCAGCGGAACGTATGCGCCCGGTGGAGACATTTTCGTTACGGTTGCCAAGGCTCGGGCCGAGATATTCGCCGTTCTTGATGGCGAGCGACAGCGCCGTGAGATTGCGCCGCTCGGCATTTACATAATCCGTATAGCGCCCGATGGTCTCGCGCAGACCGGCCAGAAGACGATTAATCAGCACCACGTTGCGATTGACCTCATCCTCGATCAAAGAGAGCTGGCGATGATCTTCATCGACCGCGCCCTGCAGGCCATATGTGGCGCGCACTGATTCCAATAGATAGCTCGACATCGCCGAATCCGCCGCGACCTGATTACCGAGAGTATTAAGTGCAGCGATATCGGTCAGGATACGATCCAACTCGCTCTGCGCCGCATTCCACTGGCTGACCAGCACTGGGTTGCCCGGCGTGGTACCGATACGCAGACGCGCCGTAACGGCGGCGATGGTGGCGAAATAGCCTTGCGAATTCTGCCGCGCCGTATTGCGCACCTGCTCGAATTGAATGCGCCGGTTATTGACCGAGGCTTTCAGATTTTCCAGCTCGGAGCGCTGCTGCGCGACTTTGGCGCCGACGAAGGTGCCGGTCGGCGTGCTTGCCATGAGCGCGTTCTCGGGCTCATAGGACGCCTGAGTAATCGGCTGAGCACGAACTGGAGCGTCCTCGGCATAAACCGCCTCGTCGCGCATTTCATCCTGAGACGCCGGGATAATGACCTGCTCACTGGCGCCAGACGGCTCCTCGCCGGTCAACGAAGGCCACAGCGTATCCTCAGTAAACGAGCAGGCCGCAACTAGAAATGCGGCCGCTGAAACCAGGATAAATCCCCTAAAAGGTGCTACCACCTGAAACCACCCAATACTCTAAATTTCCGCGAAAAGCCCATTATCGTCTTTATCCCTGGCGCGCACGCCCACTATTTGCTCGTTAGTTGATGCACACGCGCAACGGTGAGTTTAAAAATTCCACCTGTCTTTAGACCATATTGTAGCATTCGCCCCTACAAGGATTTGCGGATAGTAACCGTATGACGTGGCGCTCACAAGCAAGATTTCCCACTTATGCCAATGGCTTCCGCCAAATACGGTACTACCATCAACTAATTTTGACGAAGACTTGCGCTAAATCGCCTATTCCAAGCGCTGCACCCGGCACCGCGCGCTTCAACCGCCCGAGTCAGCGTAAAAATTTCTTCTTGTCACCACCCCTTGCGGCGCCCCCCTGATTTGAGTAATGTCCGCCCGCTTCTGCGCGCCCGTAGCTCAGCTGGATAGAGCACCAGACTACGAATCTGGGGGTCGGGAGTTCGAATCTTCCCGGGCGCGCCA
>Ga0114999_10003294_pt1 | contig 20363 bp, 20 predicted proteins | sample ArcticOcean_MG_C_3_FD_89820 | JGI IMG/M metagenome (GOLD analysis project Ga0114999, IMG submission 89820) | Marine microbial communities from western Arctic Ocean - ArcticOcean_MG_CB8_126 | ecosystem: Environmental > Aquatic > Marine > Oceanic | place: Arctic Ocean: Canada Basin | collected...
ATAGCAAATACAAACACTATGATGATATTTATTAACCAAATTAGAATGAAAATTGGTGTAATGTTTGGAAATCCAGAGACAACATCAGGTGGGAATGCTTTAAAATTCTATTCATCAGTCAGAATGGACATAAGAAGAATAGGAGCTATTAAGGATAAAGAGCAAATTGTCGGTAATTCTACTAGAGTAAAAGTAGTTAAAAATAAAGTATCTCCTCCATTCAAAGTTGTTGAGTTTGATTTGATGTATGGAAAAGGTATTAGTAAAGTTGGTGAACTAATTGATTTAGGTGCTAAGGCTGAGATTATTGAAAAAGCAGGAGCTTGGTACGCATACAAAGGTGAAAAGATTGGCCAAGGTCGGGAAAATGCCAAAATATACTTAGAGCAAAATCCTAAAATTGCAGCAGAGATAGAAATGGCAATTAGGGCTAAAGCGGGCTTAAATGGAAAAAAAATAGAAGATAACCCACTGGTTGAAAAAACAACTCCCAAAACAGAAAAACCAGAAATAGACAAAAAATAGTTAAAATTCGCTCTCTTAGAAAGGCGTTTATAAAGCGCCTTTCTACACATGTAGACATCAAACTAAAAAACTGTATTTATTAGTAAGATGGAAGACAAAACATTAAAAAGTATTAGAGATTCATTTTTAGGCTATTTTTCAAAACAAAAACATCAAATAGTTGAGTCGAGTAATTTGGTTCCAAGCAATGACCCCACTTTAATGTTTACGAACTCTGGCATGGTTCAATTTAAAAATGTTTTTACAGGACTAGAAAAAAAAAGTTATAAAAAAGCAACAAGTTCACAAAAATGTGTAAGGGCTGGAGGCAAACACAATGATTTAGAAAATGTTGGTTACACTCCAAGACATCACACTTTTTTTGAAATGTTGGGTAATTTTTCTTTTGGGGATTATTTTAAAGAGCAGGCGATATTTTTAGCTTGGGAATTATTAACCCAAGAATTTAAATTACCAAAAGAAAAGCTATACGTAACAGTTTATTCAGAAGATGAGGAGTCCTTTAAATTATGGAAAAAGATAGCTGGTTTAAGTGAAAATAGAATTATTAAAATATCAACAGCAGATAATTTTTGGTCAATGGGAGAAACGGGTCCCTGCGGACCCTGTTCTGAAATTTTTTATGATCATGGTGATAAATTAAAAGGTGGCCTCCCAGGTAGTGTAGATCAAGATGGAGATAGATTTATAGAGATATGGAATTTAGTATTTATGCAGTATGAACAAATATCAAACGATAAAAGAATTAGTTTACCAAAACCATCAGTAGACACTGGAATGGGTCTTGAAAGAATGAGTGCTGTATTACAAGGAACACATGATAATTATAGCATAGATCATTTTAAAAGAATCATAGCAGCATCTTCAGAGGTTACAAAATCTCCAATTAATGAAAAAACAATTGCTAGCCATAGAGTAATAGCTGACCACTTAAGAGCAAGCAGTTTTTTAATAGCAGAAGGCATACTCCCTTCTAATGAAGGTCGTGGTTATGTCCTTAGAAGAATTATGAGAAGAGGAATGCGCCACGCGCACACTTTAGGAAGTAAAAATCCTATCTTCTATAAATTGTTTGATGTTCTTTTAAATGAAATGTCGCAAAGTTATCCAGAACTCAAAATTGCTAAAGATTTAATAATAGAAACTTTAAAAAACGAGGAAAACAAATTTTCTTCATTACTAGACAGAGGTATTAAAATATTAAATGAAAATCTTGAAAAAGTAAAAAATAATGTTTTACCAGGCTCAATTGCTTTCAAACTATATGATACATACGGTTTTCCTTTAGATTTAACAGCAGACATTTTAAGAACCAAAAATATTAAAGTAGATATCGCATCTTTCACAAAAGAAATGGAAGCAAGTAAAAAATTAGCTAGAGCTAACTGGAAAGGTTCAGGAGATAAATCTGTTGAAGAAAAATGGTTTAAGGTAAGAGAGGAAATAAATCCTACTGAATTTTTAGGTTATGACTTTAATAAAGCTCAAGGAACTATAGTTAAAATATCAAATGGCAAAAATTTTGTTGATAATGCAAAGGTTGGTGATGAAGTTGAGATAATAACTAACCAAACTCCATTTTATGCTGAGTCTGGCGGCCAGGTAGGCGACCAAGGAATAATTTATTCTAATGAGTGTAAAGTGTTTATTAAAGACACACAAAAAAAAATGGGAGACCTACACGTTCATTTTGGAACAGTTGAAAAAGGATCTTTGAAAACGAACCAATGTGTAAATCTTGAGATTAATGCCTCTAAAAGAAATAGCACAAGAGCTTATCATTCAGCAACACATTTACTACATGAAGCTTTGCGTAGAACTTTAGGAAAACACGTTACACAAAAAGGCTCTTTAGTTACTCCAGAAAAACTAAGATTCGATTTTAACCATAGTAGCCCTATTGAAAAAAATGAAATTGAGAAAATAGAAAAATACATAAATAATATGGTTGATACTAAATCTAATGTAAAAACAAGAATTATGACACCAAAGGAAGCTGTAAAAAAAGGAGCCTTAGCAATGTTTGGCGAAAAATATGGAGAAGAAGTTAGAGTTTTATCTATAGGTAAAGAAAATGATAGTTATTTTTCCACTGAACTTTGTGGTGGCACTCACGTTAAAAATACAAAAGATATTGGAAGGTTTAAAATAATCAACCAAACATCAATTGCAGCAGGAATTAGGAGAGTTGAGGCTTTAAGAGGAAATCAGCTAGAAGATTATGAACAGTTATTGAAAAAAGATAAATCTTTAAAAGAAGAAAAACTTAAAGAACAAATTAATTTAATTAAAAACGAATTATCAAAATATAAAATTAAACCCGATTATCAAAACGATTCAGAATCTTCTGTAATTGTAAAAAATTTAAGCAAGCAATTAGAAAAAATTAAAATTCAAAATGTTATTAAAGATAAAAGTAAAAATATTATTAATGATAAAAAAGTAGGTTCATTCATCGTAAGACAACAAGTACTTACAGATTTTCCATCAAAAGAATTGAGAAATATTGTAGATTTCAGTAAAAAAGATATTAAAGAAGGTATTGTAGTTGCTTTTTCAATTTTTGAAAAAAAAGTTGGTGTTGCTGTTGGTATAACTAATGATCTGAGTAAAAAATATGATGCAGTCGCTCTTGTAAAAATCGCTTCAAAAATCCTTGGCGGAGAAGGTGGGGGTGGTAGAAAAGACTTTGCTCAAGCTGGTGGAGTTTATGAAGAGAAAATTAATGAAGCTTTTACAACTTTGTACAAAAAAATTAATTAAGACTTTTTTTTAAGTTAGAATCTATTGTTTCTAGAAATTGATTAGTAGTTAGATGCTTTTGATCTTTTCCAACTAGTATAGCTAGATCTTTAGTCATAGATCCACTTTCTACAGTTTGAACACAAACTTTTTCTAATTTCTTTACAAATTTTTTTAAATCTTCATTACTATCTAGTTTTCCTCTATGATAAAGTCCTCGTGCCCACGCAAAAATAGAAGCTATTGGATTAGTTGAGGTTTCTTTTCCTTCTTGATGTAATCTATAATGTCTTGTCACCGTCCCGTGTGCAGCTTCAGATTCTATTGTTTTTCCATCTGGTGATACCAATACACTCGTCATGAGACCTAATGAACCAAATCCTTGGGCAATTGTGTCTGATTGAACATCCCCATCATAGTTTTTGCAAGCCCAAATGTAATTCCCATTCCATTTCATCGCGCATGCAACCATGTCATCTATGAGTCTATGTTCATATGTAATTTCTTTTTGTTTAAATTTTTTTTCAAATTCATTTTTATAAACTTCGCCAAATAAATCTTTAAATCTTCCATCGTATTTTTTTAAAATTGTATTCTTAGTAGAAAGATATAATGGCCAATTTCTATTTAAAGCATAATTCATGCATGATCGTGCAAAATCTTTTATAGATTGATCAAGGTTATACATTCCTAAAGCAACACCTGGTCCAGGAAAGTCAAATATTTCAAATTTTTTCTTTTCTTTTCCATCTTCAGAAGTCCATGTCATTTCCAATTTTCCTTTTCCTGGAACCCTAAAGTCTGTTGCGCGATATTGGTCACCAAACGCATGCCTTCCAATTACAATTGGATTTGTCCAACTTGGTACCAGCTTTGGAATATTTTTACACAGAATGGGCTCTCTAAATACGGTGCCTCCTAAAATATTTCTTATTGTACCGTTTGGTGAACGCCACATTTTTTTTAGTTTAAATTCTTTTACCCTGTTGTCGTCAGGTGTAATTGTGGCACATTTAATTCCCACTCCAAATTCCTTAATTGCTTTAGCACTATGAATTGTTATTTGATCATTTGTATTATCGCGATTCTGAATACTTAAATCATAATATTTAATATCGATATCTAGATATGGAATAATTAGTTTCACTTTAATGAAATTCCATATTATCCTAGTCATTTCATCACCATCTAGCTCAACTACAGGGTTTTTTACTACAATTTTTGCCATTATATTTTAATTAAAACAATTGAATTTAGCATCTTAATATACATATTAACTAAAACTACAACTAATATTAAAGATGATAGATTTTTTATTTCCAAGACTTCATAAAGAAGGATACAGATTTGTAGCCATCGCAAGTGTGGTTGCTTTTATTTTGCTATTAATATCTAATTTCTTAGGTTTCGTTGGGATATTAATAACATTATGGGTATATTATTTTTTTAGGGATCCTGAAAGAACTTCAATTAAAAATATTAATTATTTAGTTAGTCCAGCAGATGGAATTATATCGCAAATTCTTGAAACAAACGGACCAAAAGAGTTGGGTTTAGAAAATGAAAAATTTACTAGGGTAAGTATTTTTATGAACGTTTTTAATTGTCATGTTAATCGAGTTCCAAGCGCTGGAAAAATAGATAAAATTTTTTATAAACCTGGAAAATTTTTGAACGCATCTTTTGATAAAGCTAGTGAGGAAAATGAAAGAAATTATGTTAGCATGCTAAACACCAAAGGAGAAAAATTAATTTTGGTTCAAATAGCAGGATTAATAGCTAGAAGAATTGTTTGTGATGTTAAAGAAAACGAAGAAGTATCACAAGGTGATAAATTTGGAATAATAAGATTTGGTAGTAGGGTAGATTTGTATTTAAAAAATTATGAAATCTTGATTAAAGAAAAGCAAAAAACGATTGGTGGAGAGACCCTAATTGCAAGAATAAATTAAATATGATGGAAAACAAAAAAGAATTTAAATTAATTCCAAAAAAAAATCCAAAATTTCTTTTACCAAATGCTTTAACAATTTTTGGCGTTTGTTTAGGTCTAAGCTCAATAAAATTTGCAATAGATTTAAACTATTCTATGGCAGTAATTGCCATTGGATTTGCGGCAATACTGGACACCTTAGATGGAAGACTGGCACGTTTAATAAAAGGAACATCAAAAGTTGGTAAGGAATTAGATTCTTTGACTGATGTTATTAGTTTTGGTGTGGCCCCTGGTTTTATAATGTACTTTTGGGCACTAAATGAATTAGGTAAGTTAGGATGGATGTTAGTATTAATATATGTAGTGTGTTGCGCCTTACGATTAGCAAGATTCAATTTAACAATTATAGAAGAAAAAGAAACGTGGAAAATTAATTTTTTTGAGGGTGTGCCGTCACCTGCTGCGGCTGGATTAGTTTTATTACCATTAATATTAAATTTAAGTAGTTTTATAGAATACAAAAATTCTGCTTTATTAAGCACAATCTGCATTTTAATTACATCAATTCTAATGATAAGTAGTATACCAACTTATTCTCTTAAAAAGATTTTAATCCCAAGACACTTAACCATTTTTTTACTTTTAGGCATTGGGATATATTTAAGTTTAGTCATTTTTTATACTTTTCAAACTTTATTTATAACTGGTTTAATTTATATTTTATTAATTCCAATAAGTAACTTTCATTATAAAAAGAATAATAAAAAACATATTACAACAACACAAGAAAATGAAGACGAAGATGAAGATTTTCTTTAAGTTTTTTTAAAAATTGAGTTAAAAACAAAATAAAAATTTGAAAAAAAATAAAACTTCAAAAAATTGGGTAAATAAAAAAAATAGAGATAAATTTTTTAAACTAGCAAAAATTCAGGGGTATAGATCTAGATCGGCATTTAAATTAATAGAAATGAATAAAAAGTTTAAATTTCTAAAAAAAAACTCTTCTTTACTTGACCTTGGCTCTTACCCAGGCGGATGGTCACAAGTTGCAAGCAAAATGATAACTAATGGAAAAATTCTAGCTATAGATATTAATCAAATGGATAAAGTAGATAATGTACATTTTCTTAAAGGAGATTTTCAAAATGTTGAGATGTATAATAAAGTTAAAATTTATTTTAGCAATAAAATCGATGTTGTTGTTTCTGATATGGCCGCAAATACTTCTGGAAACAAAAATATTGATTCATATAGGACTGGCGAACTATGCTTAAATGCAATGGTATTAGCCAAAAGAATTTTAAATGATGAGGGGGTTTTTTTGTCAAAGATATTTATGGGGTCAATATTTGAAGAAATTAATGAAAAAGCAAAAAAATACTTCAAAAAAATCATTAAATACAAACCTTTATCTAGTAAAAAAGAATCAAAAGAAATTTATATTTATTGTAAAGGAGTTTTAAAAACATGATAAATAGATCTAGATTAAACAAAAATTAAATAATGACTAAAAAATTCATTTTTATTAAATTTGCCATTCTATATCTTTTTTTAGTAGTAAATAGTAATGCTATGCAGAATGAAAGTTTTGATAAAGGTATTAAATATTTTGAAAATAATGAATTTAAGAAGTCCAAGATATATTTTGAGAGAGATTTAGTTTTTAATCCTAAAAATGAAAGATCTTATTTATATTTAGCTAAAATTTATAATAATGATGAAAAAATCAACGAGGAAGAAGTTCATTTAAATAATGTGTTGCTTTTAAATCCCCAAAATGATGAAGCGTTATATTTGTTAACTTTAATAAAAATAAATCAATCAGACTATAATTCAGCAAAAGATCTTATTGCCAAATTTTCTTTAGTTTGTGAATCTTTTTGCGCAAAAAAAAATGAATTAGAAGAAAAATTTAATAAATTAATACCGTAAAATGCTAAAAGTAAAAATTAAAAATATCTTAAAAAGAAAAAGCAAATTACCTATTACATGTTTAGCTGCCTACTCAAAGGTTACAGCGCAAATTGCAAATAAATATTGTGACATAATCTTAGTAGGAGACTCATTGGGCATGGTTTTGTATGGAATGAAATCAACAAAAGAAGTTAAAATTGAAACTATGATTAATCATGGCAAAACAGTTAAAAAATTTGCAAAAGATAGTTTGGTTGTAGTGGATATGCCTTACAAAACTTACTCTAATAAGGAAGCAGCTTTTAAAAATGCCAAAAAGATAATTAATTTAACTAAATGTGATGCTGTAAAAATTGAAGGTGGCGATAAAGTGTGTAAAATAATAAAACATTTAGTAGAAAACGGCATACCAGTAATGAGTCATATTGGACTGCTCCCCCAATCAAGTAATAAATTTAAATTAAGAGGTAGAAAAATAAGTGAAAAAAAAAATATATTAAAAGATGCTTTAGCAGTGTCGAAGGCTGGAGCTTTTTCAGTTGTAATAGAGTGTGTTGTAGAAAGCTTAGCTAAAAAAATTACAAATATTATTCCAATTCCAACAATAGGTATTGGCGCTTCTAAAAACTGCGATGGGCAAATCCTTGTAATAGATGACATGCTAGGTTTAACCGATTTTTCACCGAAGTTTGTTAAAAAGTATTCAAATTTAAAAAAGATCATAGATAATAGTATTAGAAGTTATACTAGAGATGTAAAAAATAGAAGATTTCCTTCTTCAAAACACGTGTATAATTAAAACGAAAGTTTAAATGAACGACAATTTATTTGAAGCGCAGTACAATATAACAAAAAAATCTAAAGCGAAAATTTTTTATGAATCTTATAGAAAATTGATATTTGCATCTATTTTAATTTTATCTGCTTCTCTAATTTCATTTGGACTCTATATAGACAACAAGGACAAAAAAAAAATTTTATTGTCTGAGAATTATGTAAAGGCTCAGATCTATTTAAAAAACAAAAAAAATAATGAAGCATTAAATTTACTTAAAGAAATTATTACATCTAATGATACCACTTATTCTTCTTTATCACTTTTCATTGTATTAAATGAAAATCTAATTAAGGATAATAAAGAGTTGAATATTTTATTTGACCATTTGTTAAATAATAATAAATTTGACAAAGAGCTTAAAAATTTGTTGATTTATAAGAAAGCACTTTATATTTCTAGTTATGTAAACGAGTCTAAGTTAATTGAGGACACTAAAACCTTAATACAGACAGAATCAATATGGAGGGCTCACGCATTATTATTATTAGGTGACTTCTTTTATTCTAAAAGTGAATTTATAAAATCTAAAGAATTTTATAATGAAGTTTTATCAACAAAAGAGTTGCATGAAAGCCTCTATAATCAAGCTAAATCAAAGCTCCTTTTAATTAAAAATGATTAAAAATAAGTATTTTTTATACACAACAATATTCTTTCTATTAAGCCACTGTTCATTTGATAATAAATCAGGAATTTGGGCAAGTGGAAAAAAGGAAAGAGAAAGAATTTCTGAACTTGAAAATAATCAAAAAAAGGTACTTGATGTTATAAAAATTTACTCTTCTAGCGATCTGTTTAAAAGTGAAATCAAACTAAATGCACCCATTAAGTTAACAAAAGCTATAAAAAATACGTCATGGAAAATGTCAAGTTTGAACCATCAAAACTTTCTTGGCAATCTTTATCTTCCCAGTATTGAAAACATGTTTTTAAAAAAAAAAATTGGAAAAAATAAATCTTCAATATCAAACAATAAATCTTCACCAATAATATTTGAAAATAATATAATTTTTTCTGATGACAAAGGAACTATTTATAACATCACAGGAACTGGTGTTTTAAATTGGAAAATTAATATTTATAAAAAGATTTATAAAAAAATTTATAAAAATTTAAGTTATTCGATTTATCAAAACAATATTTACGTATCAGATAATGTAGGATTTTTATATTCAATTTCTTTAAGCAACGGTGAAGTTAATTGGATTAAAAATCATGGCATACCACTAAAATCAAATATAAAAGTTATGGATAAAAAAATATTTGTAATTAACCAAGATAATAGACTCCTTTGTTTTAGTACATCTGACGGGTCTAAAGCATGGGACATACGCTCAATATCTTCATTTATAAAATCTCAAAAATTTTTGTCGCTAGCTTTATCTAAAGAAGGAGATTTGATATCATTTAACTCTTCAGCTGATCTTATGAAAAACAAGGGAAGTAACGGTGAATATTATTGGTCTCTAAATACTTCTAATTCTATGATTGATGCTACAGATTTTTTTACTTCATCAAATATTGTTTTAGATAAAGATAATATTATATTTTCTGAAGGATCTACTTTTTATTCTTTCAACCACCTAACTTCTCAACAAAATTGGGCTCAAACAGTTAGCACAGTAGGTAGCCCTATAATTGTTAATCAACATATTTTTTCTATAACAGAAAATGGTTTTTTTGCAATTATGAAAAAAAATACTGGAGAAATAATCTCTTCAAATAATATATTAAAAATATTGAAGAAAAAAAAAAGAAATACTAAAGTAACTGGTTTTGTTATGGGATCTGGTAAATTATATTCAGTGACTTTAAATGGTTATTTGATTGTTAGTTCAGCAACATCTGGAATTGTTGAAAGCTTTAGAAAAATTTCAGATTCAATTATTTCACCTCCAATTATACATGATGGTAAATTATATATAATAACTAAAAATTCTAAAATTTTAGGATTTAATTAAGTTATTTAGATTTTTTAATAGACATAAAAGATACTTGATTATTAAATAAGTCTTTGTCCTCCACATCCAGAGGTTTAATAGGATACTCTCCTGTGAAGCAATGATCTGTAAACTGAGGATATGTAGAATTTCTATTTTTATGTCCCATTGATTTATATAATCCATCTATAGATAAAAATTGTAATGTAGTTGCATTTGTATATTTTCTCATACCTTCTAAGTCAAATTTTGAAGCTAGAAGTTCATTTTTGTTAGGTGTGTCCACTCCATAATAGTCTGGATATTTTATTGGTGGTGATGCTATTCTAAGATGTATTTCTTTTGCGCCTGCATCAAAAAGCATTTTGATAATTTTAACAGACGTTGTTCCTCTCACTAATGAATCGTCTATTAGTATTATAGATTTATTTTTTATAAGTGATTTATTAACATTATGTTTTAGTTTAACACCTAAACTTCTTATTTGTTCCGTGGGTTCAATAAATGTTCTTCCTACATAGTGATTTCTAATAATACCCAATTCAACACTTTTTTTACTTTCTTCAGAAAATCCAATTGCAGCAGGAACCCCTGAGTCAGGGACAGGCACAATTAAGTCTGCATTTACATAGTTTTCTATAGCTAATTGAGATCCAAGTTTTTTTCTATACTCATAAAAACTTGTATTTTTTATAATACTGTCTGGTCTTGAAAAATAAATGTATTCAAAAATACAAGGTCGCTCTTTAATTTTGGGAAAAGGTTTGATGCTCTCTAAGCCATCTTTAGTTATAACTACCATCTCTCCGTTTTCAACCTCTCTAATAAATTTAGCACCAATAATATCAAAAGCACAAGTTTCAGAAGCTAAAACATAGGAATTATTAAGTTTACCAATGACAAGAGGACGTATACCAAATGGATCTCTAATACCAATTAACTTTTTGTTTATTAATATAGTTAAAGCATATCCACCTTGAATTTTGAAAAGTGCTTCAACTATTTTATCTGTAATATTTGATCTCTTTGATTTAGCTACAAGCTGAACAATAGTTTCGGTATCTGAAGTTGTTTGAAAAATAGAACCATTTTTTACTAATTCTTTTCTAAGATGCAGTGCATTACTTAGGTTTCCATTGTGCGCTATTCCTATTCCACCAGAATAAAGATCTGCAAAAAAAGGTTGAACATTTTTAATTAAATTATTCCCAGCAGTCGAGTATCGGTTGTGACCAATAGCACAATCTCCTGGTAATTTATCTAAAACTTTTCCTTTAGTAAAATTGTCACCAACTAAACCAAGTCTTCTTTCAGCATAAAAGTTTTTTTTATTAAAAGTTAAAATTCCACAAGCTTCTTGCCCTCTATGTTGCAAGGCGTGAAGTCCTAGAGCTGTAAGCGCCGCGGCATCTTTGTTATTAAAAATACCAAAAACACCACATTCCTCTTTTAGTTTACCCATCTAAATTTTTTCTATTTTTTCACCAGTTTCTTCGTAATAATCTTTACTTTTTGGAAACTCTTCTATCAAAAATATACTTCCTTTATATATTACTTGATAAGAATAAGTACCTTCGGTTTTAAGTGGCCATTTTTGATGTGGATAAAACCAATTTAATAAAGAGAAAAGACAAACACAAATTATATAACCTTTAAAAACACCAAAAACTAAACCAAAAGTCTTGTCTACACTACCAAGGCCAGACCATGTCACAGCTTTACTCATAGCTTTTGCTAAATTTATTATTATAAAAAGGGAAACAATATACAGAAATATACCTAAGCCAATATCTGCAATAAATTTTGATTCTATAATGTTTTGTACATAAGAATTTAACTTAGGAACCAAAATAATTGTAATCAACAATGCTAACAACCATTTAGAAAAAGAAAGAAGGCTTCTTAAAAAACCTTTAGCTCCGCATTGAATTATTGAATACAGAATAATTAAAAATACTACTAAATCGAACGTTGATATATTATTTTGTATAAATTCTATAAAACTATTCATGGCCAAAAGGTTGTGAAACTAAAATTAATTTTGGCAGAAGTGTCAAAACAGATATCATAGCTAGAAGCATCGCGATTCCTGTAAAAATACCAAAATATATTGTTGGTATAAAATTAGATAACACAAGTATTGAAAAACCAAAAATTATTGTTATTGAGGTATTGAGAATTGCAACACCAACAGTATCATGACATTTTTCAAGAGCTTTATTGTAGTTTTTTATTTTTTTAAATTCTTCTTTAAATCTATAAATATAATGAATGCTATTATCCACAGCTATACCGATAGTTATAGCAGCAATTGTTATCGTCATCATATCTAGAGGTATACCGAGCAAACCAATAATTCCTAAAATTAAAAAAGCAGCCATAAAATTTGGAACTACACCAATTATTGATAATGTTATATTTCTAAATAGTATAATAAACATCAATGTTATTCCCGCCATTACAACCCCCAAAGTTAAGATTTGTGATTTAAATAAACTTTGTAAAAGATTATTAAATAAAATAAGTACACCAGCCAATTTATATTCTTCCTTTTCCAAACCTAATTTGTTCTGCAAATCATAATTAATTTTTTTAATTAATTCGTTTCTACGTAAATTTTTCTTAGAATCCAAAACCCTTAAGCTAATTCTTGCCTCATCATTTTCTATCGAAATATAGGGGTCAATCACCTCCTTTTTTATAGAATCTGGAATTTTACTATATAGCACGCCCATTTCTAGGCCTTGCAATTTTTTTCCATCATTTAAATCTTCAGCCACTCTTACTATAGAGGCAAAAGATATAACTTTGCCTACAGCTTCTAAGCTATCTAAATAGTCATGCACTTTTGTTATTTTGTCTATTTTATTTCTAGTAAACCAATATTTCTCATTATCTGCCTCATCATCATCCCAGCTATCAAATTCGTCGTCTTCATTTTCTTCGTCGTCTTTTTTTGGAAATTTAATTATTACATTTAATGGAGTGGTTCCTCCGAGCTCATTATCAATTAATTTCATTCCTTTATATATTTCTGTATTTTTATCAAAATAATTTATAAAACTATTTTCCACCTCAAGTTTTGTTATCCCAAAAATACTTATAATTACAATTAGAATGGTAGATGTAAAAATTGTCTTAGTTTTTTTTTGTGCAACGTAACTTAAAAAAGAAGTAATTTTTGATTTTTTTTCTTCCCTATAATTAGTATTTTCTTTGCTTAAAATATTTAAAATAGCTGGAAGTAAAGTAAATGTGATTGTTAAAGAAACTATCAAGCCTAAAGTCATCATCCATCCAAAGTCTATAATAGGTTTTATGCCACTAAATATTAGAGATAGGAAAGCACAAATAGTAGTCAACACAGTATAAAGTATAGGCAAAAACATTTTACTAGATGTCCAAAGTATTGCTTCGTTATTTGACACATTCGGGTTTTCTTTTTTAAATTGTAAATATCTAACGCTCATGTGAATATTCATGGCCATTGTAAGAATTAGCATTAGTGCAATAAAATTTGAAGATATAACAGTTACTTTCCATCCTAATAATCCTAATAGACCAACCATTATAAAAACTGAAAAAAAACAACTTAGAAGAGGAATAAAAACCCACATGAAGCTTCTAAAAACAAACCAAAGTGTACAAACTATAAAAAGAAATACTCCGGCTCCAAACACTATTATATCATTTTTAACATAAGTCATCATATCATCAGCAATCATTGGAATGCCTCCTAAATGGATTTTTGATGAGGTATTATGTTTTTTTATCACTTCTCTAATTTCATTTATATTTCGATGGTTTTTCTGATTGTTTAGTTTTTTATAAAGATCATATTTTTTTAAAAATTTTTTATATTCAGCTTTATCAATAGAAGAAAACTGTCCTTTATCTATTTTTTCCAAGTAGTTATTTTTGGTGTTAATAAAATTTGATATTTCTTTATCAGGCTTAATATAAACAATTATACCGCTAGTTTTACCATCTTTACTTATTATAAAATTTTTATAAATTGGACTATTAATAATTTCATCAAAGCCTCTTTTTTTATCTACATCTTTACTAGACAGGGTTTTAAAATTTTTAATCCTTTCAACTAGCGGGTCATCATTATTTTTTAATAACGGAACATCTAGTATTGTTATTACACCACTTGCCCATTTTAATTTTAACAAGTCATTTTTTAATTCAGTTAGATTTTTAATTGTATTTTGATTTAGCAAATCATCTTTAGGAGTGTATGTTAATATCAAAAAGTCTTTAGAGCCATATTTGCTATTTACTTCTCTTAGATATTTTAAGTCTGGATCATTTTCTAAAAGCAACGTATCTGATGAAGCGTCTAACTGAAAATCTTTTGAAAAATAGCCAAAGCTTAATAGTAAAATAACAAGAATTGAAAGAGTGAACTTAGGTTTTTCTATTATAATTTTTTTATATATTTGTTTAAGCATTAAAGTATGAAAACTAGTTATTTTCTAAATCTTTAAACTTAGTGTACATAGCCTCGAACTCTACCTTAACATTTCCTGTCGGTCCATGTCTCTGCTTACCAATCATAATATCTGCTAGGCTAGAAATTTCGTTCATTTTTTGCTGCCATTCAGAATGTTCAATTGATCCTAGTGTAGGTTCTTTTCTTTCTAAATAATAAGCCTCTCTAAAAACAAACATCACAACATCCGCATCTTGTTCTATAGAACCAGATTCTCTTAGGTCAGATAATTGCGGTTTTTTATCATCTCTTTGTTCTACTTGCCTCGAAAGCTGCGAAAGAGCAAGAACTGGGACATCCAATTCTTTAGCTAATGCTTTTAAACCTTGTGTAATCTCTGAGATTTCTTGAACTCTATTAAACTCCATTTTTCTTCCTGATCTCATTAACTGAATGTAATCAACGATTACTAACTCAAGACCAAACAGTCGTTTAATTCGTCTAGCTCTATTGCTAATAGCAGCAATTGTAATTGCAGGAGTCTCGTCAATATACAAAGGTAACTCAAAAATATTTTTAGAGGTTTCAATAAATTTTTCAAATTCCTTTTCAGAAACTTTTCCTCTTCTAATATCATTAGATCTTATTCGAGATTGCTCAGAAAGTATTCTAGTCGAAAGTTGCTCAGAAGACATTTCTAATGAAAAAAAGGCGACTGTAGATTTTAAAGAAGGATCTTTTGCTATTTTTTTTTCAATATTTTTTGCAGCATAAAAAGCTATATTAGTAGCCAAAGCAGTTTTACCCATAGATGGTCTACCAGCGATAATAATTAAATCTTGTTTATGCATGCCACCTAATCTTGCATCTAGATCAGTTAGTCCAGTTGGTACCCCAACAATACCATCTTCATTTTTATAAGCACTTTTGGCCATTTCAATAGTTTGCTTGAGAGCATTTTCAAATTTCATAAAAGATTGATTGAAATGACCTCTTTCAGCTAAATCAAATAAAGATTTTTCTGCATTTTGAATTATTAAATCAGAAGAAGGATTGCTTTCTGTATCATTAGAAACTTCGTATAAAACAGATTCAGAAATTTTTATTAATTCTCTTCGTCTATGCATTTCGTTAACGATATTTGCATAGTCAATTGCCTGTTTAATAGAGGTTGAAAATTTAGTTATCTTTATTAAATATTCTTGGCCACCCAATTCCTTTAATCCTTCATTATTATCAAAATAATTTTTTAAGGTAATAGGATTAGCTAAAAGACCTTTTGATATTAATTTTTCGATAGTTTCAAAAATTTTAGAATGAATAGGGTCAAAAAACTTATTAGAATCCACCATTACTGAAATTTCATCGTATATTTCGTTAGATACTAGAATTGAACCTATTACAGCTTGCTCTGCTTCGATATTACAAGGCAATTTTTTTTCGTGATTATCAATTATTTTAAAAGGCTGTTTTGACATATTTTTTATTATTTAATACAAAAATTAAATAAAAAGAACTCGAAAGTTATACATGAAAAAACTTAATTGTGGAAAAATGAAAATGGTTATTTATCTTGTTTTTCTTTTACAACTTCAATGTGAACTTTAGCTTGAATATCTGAATGCAAATTGATTATCACATCATAAGAGCCAATTTTATCAATTTGCTTGGTAAAATCTATCTGCGAAGGTTTCACTTCTAATTTATCTACATTTTCTATCACCATAGAAAGTTCTTTAGGTTTTATTGTTCCAAACAATTCATTATTTTCTTTTGCTTCCTTAGAAAATTTATAGCTTTTATTATTAATGATATCGAATATTTTTTTGGCATTATTTTTTAATGTTACATTTTTTTCATCAAGTTCATTTTTTTTCTTATTAACCAAAGTTAAATTTTCTTTAGAGGCTTTTAAAGCTTTACCGTGTTTGATAAGAAAGTTTCTACCGTATCCATCTTTAACTTTTACAGTATCACCAATCTTTCCAAGTTTTTTTATATTTTCTAATAAAACAATTTCCATTTTAAATATTATATTAAGGCTAAAAGTCTAGCTCTCTTTATAGAGTTTGCTAATTCTCTTTGTTTGTTTAAAGAAACAGAAGTTACTCTTGATGGTAAAATTCTTCCACTTTCAGAAATATACTTTTTTAAAATTTTAATATTTTTGTAATTGATTAATGGAGCATCTTTCCCAGAAAGAGGGCAAGATTTAAAAAATTTTACATCTGGTTTTTGAAATAAACTTAATTTTGAATAGCTAGAGCCACCTTTTGGTTTTTTTTTAATTCTTTTGTTTCTTTTCATTTAGCTAGTCTTTCTTTGTAAAGTAGTCAGTTTCGAGATCATGTTTTTTAACTTTAACAGTTAAAAATCTTATTATTGATTGGTCAATATTTTCATTTTTTTCAAGTTCAATAATAGTTTTTCCTATTCCATCAAACTTTATATGAAAATAAAAACCTTTTTTATTTTTTTTTATATTGCTTAAAAGATTTCTTAATCCCCAATTTTCAGTTTTTAAAATATTTCCAGAATTCTTTGTAATAATATCAGAGTATTTTTTAATTAGTTTGTCAAAACCATCTTCTCTCGTGTCTTGTTTTGCTATAAAAGTATGTTCGTAACTATTCATTTACATTTTCCTTGGTTAATTCGACGATTTATCGAACAATCCACCCTTTAATTGGTAGAGGTGCTGGTTTTATACTATTAAAACTTTTAATATACAACTATTAATATTTTGTATTATATTAATTATTATCTATGAGAGCTGTTATTTTTCCCGGGCAGGGTTCACAATTTGTAGGAATGGGTCATGATTTTTACAAAAAATTTGATTTAGTAAAAAAAAATTTTGAATTAGTAGACAAAACTTTAGGTTTTTCTCTTTCAAACATTATTTTAAGAGGACCAGATGCCGAGTTGAAAATGACAGAAAACACACAGCCAGCAATTATGATAGTAGGAGTTTCAATATTTCAAGTATTAAATAAACATTTTAAATTAGATTTAAATAGTGCAAAATTTTTTGCTGGACACTCATTAGGAGAGTACACAGCTCTTGTTTGTTCAGAATCACTTACAATTGAAAGAGCCGCTTATCTTTTGCATGAAAGGGGTAAATCTATGCAAAAAGCTGTGCCTTCTAACAAAGGCTCAATGTTAGCAGTACTTGGAATGTCAATTCAAGATGTTGAAAAGGAAATAAGCTTTATACCTAAAGAAGAAGTTTGTGAAATTGCAAATGATAATAGTAATTCACAAGTGGTAGTCAGTGGAAGCAAAATTGCTATTGAAATTCTTAATCAAAATTTAAAAAATAAAAAAAAAAGAGGAATATTTTTACCAGTTAGCGCACCCTTTCATTGTTCAATGATGAAAAATGCTGCTGAGATTATGAGAGGCAAAATTAATCAAACAAATTTTTTAAAACCTAAGCCTAGTATTATAAGCAATGTTACAGCTAAAGAAGAGGCTGATGCTAACAAAATTAAGCCATTATTAATTGATCAAATAACATCAAGAGTAAGATGGAGAGAAAGTGTAAATTATATGATAAGTCAAGGAGTTTCAGACTTTTTAGAAATTGGCCCTGGTAAAATCCTCTCAGGTTTAGTAAAAAAAATAAATGGAAATGTAAAAATACTAAATATTAATTCTTTAGAAGATATAAAATGATTAATTTTGAAAATAAAAAAATTTTAATAACAGGAGCTAGCGGTGGAATAGGTAACGAGCTAGTTAAAAAATTTATTTCACTTGGAGCAGATGTTCTTGGTAGCGGAACGAAAGTTGAAAAGTTAGACGTGCTCAAGAAAAAGCATCCAAAAATTAAAGTAAGAAAATTTGATATGTCTGAGCATTCAAAAATAGAAGAATTTATTGAAAATGTTCATTTGGAATTAGGTGGTTTAGATATTTTAATTAATAACGCCGGAACAAATAAGGACAACCTTTCACTTAGAATGAAAGATGATGAGTGGAAAGAAGTTATAGATATTAATCTAACATCCACATTTCTTTTATCAAAATATGCTATAAAAAAAATGTTAAAAAATAAATTTGGGAGAGTTGTAAATATTACTTCTGTAGTGGGGCACACAGGTAATTTAGGTCAATCAAATTATTCTGCATCCAAAGCTGGTATTATTGGAATGTCAAAAAGTCTTGCCATAGAATATGCAAAAAGAAATATAACCATTAATTGTATTTCACCTGGATTTATAGTTTCAGATATGACGATGAATATTGCAGAAAAGGTAAAATTATACCTTACTTCAAGAATACCTATGGGAAAACTAGGAACAGGAGAAGATGTATCAAATTGTGCTGCATTTTTAGCATCAAACCAAGCTTCATACATTACTGGCGAAACTATCCATGTAAACGGCGGCATGTATATGGCTTGACAAAATGCATTAATAATTTATTAAGAACACTTAACTCAAATTAAGGAATTACAAATGACAAAAGACGTTTCAACAAAAGTAAAAAAAATGGTAGTTGATCATTTAGGAGTAGAAGAATCAAAAGTAACAGATGAAGCAAATTTTATAGACGATCTAGGAGCAGATAGTTTAGATACTGTAGAATTAGTTATGGCTTTTGAAGAAGAGTTTGGTTCTGAAATCTCAGACAGTGAAGCAGAAAAAATTTTAACTGTTGGCGATGCAATCAAATTTATTGAGAGTAAGTCAGCTTAGAATTTTAAAAATTAGGTTAAAATAATAATATGGCAATCGAAAAAAAAGCCATGATGTTTGTATTATCATCACCGTCAGGAGTTGGCAAAACTACTTTAACAAAAAAACTTGCCGACAATAACTCTGAGTTTATAATTTCTATATCTCATACAACAAGAAAACCTAGACCAAACGAAGTTAATGGAAAAGATTACTATTTTGTAAACGAAGCAGAATTTAATGATTTAGTCAAAAAAAATAGTTTTTTTGAGCATGCTAATATTTTTGAAAATCATTACGGTACTTTAAAAAAACCTGTTTTAGAAATTCTATCAAATAATAAAGATGTGCTATTTGATATAGATTGGCAAGGAACTCAACAATTGAAAAAAGTTAAAAATTTATCTCTAGCTACTTTTTTTATTTTACCACCAAATAAAAAAGTTTTAAAAGAAAGACTATTAAATCGACACAATGGACAAGAAAAATTGATAGAAAAAAGAATGAAAAAGTTTAATGAAGAAGTTTCACACTGGAATGAATATAATTATGTGGTTGTTAATGATGATTTGAACAGTTGTTATGAAAAAATATTAAAATTAATTATGTTAGAAAAAGATGGTATAAGAGAAAAACAAAATATTAGCTTTGTAGAAGATAAGATTAGAGAGTTAAACAGTTAATCTTCATAAGCTTGGGCAATCTTATAGTAAGTTTCATTATTAATTTCCTCAGGTCTGAGTTTTAGATTTAGATTCAATTTATTTGAAATACCTAAGCTCTCTTTAAATAATTTTTTAAAGTTTTTGTTTATCATTTTTCTTCTGTTGGAAAATAAAGTCCTAGTAACCAATTCAAGACTTTTTGGATCTTTTAGTTTATAGAGATTATTTTTTTTAGGTTTAAAGGATAGTATAGTTGAATTGATATTTGGTTTAGGAATAAATGAATTTTTAGAAATATCAAAATGTTTTTTAATATCTAATCTCCAGTTTGAAAGTATAGATAATCTGCCATATTCTTTATCACCAAGCTTTGCTAAAATTCTATCTGCTACTTCTTTTTGAAACATAAAAACTAATTCTTCATACCATGGAGGCCATTTTTTCAACAATATAAGTCTTGCTAAAATTTGTGTTGAAATATTGTATGGCAGGTTACCATAAACGATAATATTTTTTTCTATGTTCTTTTTTTGAATAAAATTAAATATATCATCATTTATTACATTAACGTTCTTATCTTTTTTAAACTCATCACTTAAAAATGAAGATAATTTTTTATCTTTTTCTATTGCAAAAATCTTTTTAGGTTTGAATTTTATTATTGCGTTTGTTAATGC
>Ga0114999_10003300_pt1 | contig 20349 bp, 22 predicted proteins | sample ArcticOcean_MG_C_3_FD_89820 | JGI IMG/M metagenome (GOLD analysis project Ga0114999, IMG submission 89820) | Marine microbial communities from western Arctic Ocean - ArcticOcean_MG_CB8_126 | ecosystem: Environmental > Aquatic > Marine > Oceanic | place: Arctic Ocean: Canada Basin | collected...
AATGTTGATGAGGCAATAAAAAAAAATGCTCCAATAATTTTAGAAGATTTAGAGGGAGATCATTTAGGTAAAATAGTTACAAATACTAATATCGCAAAACATTTTAGACATGCATTTGGAGATATTGATAAAGCATTTAATAATTGTGATTTAGTTATAGAAAAAGAATTTAATCTACAAATGGTACATCAAGGGTATATTGAACCTCATAATGCTACAGCACATTGGGATGAAAATGACCATTTATCACTTTGGTCAAGTACTCAAGGTCAATTTGCAGTTAGAGATCTAACTGCTGGTTTTTTAGACTTACCTATTTCTAAAGTAACTACATACCCAGTTGAAATAGGAGGAGGTTTTGGAGGTAAAACAAAAGTTTATTTGCCACCATTAGCTGCCATACTTTCAAAAAAATCAGGATTTAGGCCTGTAAAGATGATCATGGATAGAGTATCTGTTTTTCAAGGTTCTGGACCTGCCCCCGGGGGTAAAGTTATCGTTAAAATTGGAGTAACAAATGATAGAAAAATCCAAGCTAGTAAAGTAGATTTGAAATTTGAAGCAGGTGCTTTCCCTGGATCTTCCATTGCAGCAGGATCTGTTTGTTCGTTGGCTTGTTATTATATTCCAAATATACAAGTTGATGCTTACGATGTACTAGTAAATAAGCCAAAAACTGCTGCTTATAGAGCTCCAGGTTCTCCACAAGTTTCATTTGGTGTAGAAAGTGTTATAGATGAAATTTGTGAAAAAATGACTTGGGATAAAATTGATTTTAGATTAGTAAATGCTTCAAAAGAAGGTTCTAGAAGAACTGACGGCGTTTTGTTCAATAAAATAGGTTTCATTGAAACTTTAGAAGCTGCAAAAAAAAGTGATCATTGGAACTCAAAAATCAATAAAAGAGATAAAAATAAAATTTACGGAAGAGGTATTTCTTGCGGATACTGGCATAATGGAGGAGGAAGATCTACAGTAGACTTAATTCTTCAAGATGATGGTGATATAGCACTAAACGAAGGATCTGTTGACATAGGAGGTACAAGAACTTCAATTTCAATGCAAGTAGCTGAAACATTAGGCATACCTGTCGAAAATATTCATCCATCAATACCTGATACAGATACTATTGGATTTACTCAGACAACAGGAGGGTCAAGAACTACATACGCAACTGGATATGCTGGGTGGGAATCTGCAAAAAAACTAATTGAAGAAATGAAAAAAAGAGTTTCTATTCTTTGGGAAAAACCTGAAAAAGAAATTATATTTCAAGATGGAGAATTTTTTTCAAATGATTCTAATAAAAAAATTAATATTTCAGAATTAGCTTCTAAAATCAATTTAACAGGCGGTCCTGTTACTTCTACAGCTTCTGTAAATTTAGCTACTGCTGGTAATGGGTTTAGTACAGGAATTTGTGATATAGAAATTGACCCTAAAACAGGAAAAACTGATGTTGTAAGATACACTGCTATTCAAGATGTAGGGAAAGCGATTTATCCTGCCTATGTAGAAGGTCAAATTAGAGGTGGTGTTGTTCAAGGAATTGGCTGGGCTCTTAATGAAGAATATTATATAAAAGATGATGGATCTATGGCTAATACTAGTTTTTTAGATTATAGAATGCCAACAGCTTTAGATATGCCTAATATAGAAGTTGAATTAGTAGAAGTGCATAATCCTCTGCATCCTTTTGGAGTAAGAGGGGTAGGTGAAGTTTGCATAGTTCCTCCATTAGGTGCTGTAGCTAATGCAATTAAAGCAGCCACAGGTAAAAGAATTTATAATACTCCTATGAATCCTAGAAAGATTTTAGAGGTACTAAATTATGGCTAAAGTATTCCTTCCTTATCAATTAAAAAAATCAACAAATAATAAAGATTTTATAGAAGTTAAAGGCAGTACTTTAAATGAAGTAATAATAAATCTAGAAAAAATGTTCCCAGGAACAAAAGAACACCTTGTTCAAGAAGGAAGAATAAAGCCTGGATTAGCTGCTATATGTGGTTTTTCAGCTACAAGAAAAGGCTTACTACAAGAATTAGAAGAAGATACTGAAGTTCATTTTTTACCGTCTATAGCAGGAGGATAATATGGGAAAAATAAATAAAAAAGTAATATCAGATTCCATAAGTAAAATAATTGATAGCTTAGGGGATAATGTTAATAAAGATGGAGTAAAAGATACTCCAACAAGAGTAGCAAAGGCTTATGAAGAACTTTTGTCTGGTTATGATGCAGATATAGATAAAATTATCAATAATGCATTATTTAAAGTAAAGTATGATCAAATAGTTACTGTAAAAAATATAAGTTTTTATTCTTTATGTGAACACCACATGTTACCATTTTTTGGAACTATTCATATTGGTTATTTGCCTAATGAAAAAATTATAGGACTGTCTAAATTACCTAGAATAGCCTTAATGTTTGCAAAAAGGCTTCAAGTACAAGAAAGATTAACTGAAGAAATTGGAAAAGCTATATTCGAAAGTACAGATGCAAAAGGTACTGGAGTGGTAATATCAGCTCAACATCTATGCTCAAGTATGAGGGGTGTTAATATGCCAGGAACGGAAATGATAACCAGTGCTCTTTTTGGAAAGTTTAAATCTGATAGTAAAACTAGAAATGAATTTTTTGATTTAATAAGATAGGTCTCAAATTGTTGACTAAAAATATAAATGTTCTTATTACTGGAGGAGCAAATAGAATTGGTAGAGAAATTGGACTTCATCTTTCAGGAATAGGTATGAATATTGCTCTACACTATAATAATTCTGAAGAAAATGCATTGAAAACACAAGCAGCTATTGAAAAGAATAATGTTAAATCAGATATTTTTAAAGCAGATTTATCAAACGAAGTCAGCTGTATAAATTTATTAAAAAATATAAATAAATCTTTAGGTCATATCTCTATAATAATTAACAACGCCTCTACTTTTAGAAAAAATACTCTTGAAAATACTTCTGTAGATGAGATAAAAGAAGATTATTTTGTAAATATCATAGCTCCTTTTATAATGGCTCAAAAAATTTATAAAAATAAAAGTATAAAACAAGGTAAAATAATAAATATAACTGATTGGAAAACAGCCAGAGAGAACAGATTTTCTTATGGATTAAGTAAATCCGGAATATTTGGACTGACAAAATCTCTTGCTGTTTCAATGGCGCCAAGATTTCAGGTAAATGAAATTGCTTTAGGGGCTATTTTACCCCCTGTTGATTCTCCTGATAGAATTTCAAAAAGTATTGATTTAGGACCTATGAAAAGAATTGGTAAAACAAGTGAAGTTACAAGTTGTATAGAAATGTTAATAAAAAATGATTTTATTACTGGTGAAAAAATTAATATAGACGGAGGGAGGCATATATTTTAGCTATGAGTCAATATGATGAAATATTTATAGAAGGAATAAAATGTTACTCAACTATTGGAATAAATAATTGGGAAAAAAATACAAAACAACCATTAATAATTAATATCAATCTTTTAATGAAAAAAATTGATAACAATAATGCAGATAATATTAATGAAACAATTAACTATAAGTCAGTCAGCTATTCTGTGAAAGAATTAGTTGAAAATAATACTTATGAACTAATAGAAACTATGGGAAAAGACATAGCATTATTATGCTTGAAAAATGAAAAAGTAATAGAAGCAAAGATAAAAATCAATAAACCCAATGCTCTTAAGATATCTCATAATGTAGGAGTTGTAATAACCAGAGGCAAAAATGAAAATTAAAATGGATTATGGTAAAGAAGGGCTGTTAATAGATGTTCCAGAAGAATCAGATATACTATTGCCACATTATAAAAATAAAATCAATAATCCTTATTTAAAAATATGTGATGCATTAGAAAACCCTATAAATTCCTTGCCACTAAAATCTATTTATAAAAAAGGTATGCAAGTTGGCATTTCAGTTTGTGATCATACAAGAGCCCAGCCAAGAAATGATATTATCAAAGCAATTATTCATAACCTTAAAGATATTAATAAGAATGATTTATTGATTTTTATAGCCACAGGAAGTCATAGACAAACTACTTTAAATGAAATAAATGAAATGTTTGATTCTTATATTCTTGAAAACTCCACAATCGTTAACCATAATTCTGAAAATTCTAAAAACCTAAAAAACATTGGAATAACTTCAAAAGGAACGCCTATTGAAATTAATAGTGACTGGATTTCTTGTGATCTAAAAATTACTACGGGGTTTGTAGAACCTCATTTTTTTGCAGGTTTTTCTGGTGGTCCAAAAATGATTGCTCCTGGCTTAGCTGGAATCGAGACTATAGTTAACTTACACGATTATCAACGAATAGAAAATCCAAATTCTACATGGGGAATAACTGAGGGGAATCCTATACATGAAGAAATCACTGAAATTTCACAAATAATTAAATCAGATTTTTCAATAGATGTAACTTTAAATAGAGAAAATGATATAACTGCAATTTTTACGGGAGAATTGATTTCTGAGCATAAGCTTGCTAGAGATCAAGTAAAAAAAGACTCTATGATCAAAACTGATAAATTATATGATATGGTTATAACTTCAAACTCAGGATATCCGCTAGACCAAAACTTATACCAAACAATAAAAGGGGTTTCTGCTGCTGCACAAATTACAAAACCAGGTGGGGTTATAGTCTGTGTATCAGAATGTTCAGATGGGATTCCATTCAACAGTAACTATGAAAAGTTGTTAAAATCATACAAAAATCCAAAAGATTTTTTAAAAACTATTAAAAATCCTGATTTTCTTCAACCAGATCAATGGCAATTTCAAATTCAAGCTCAGATTCAAGAAGAAAATAAAATTCTATTATATTCAAAACTAAATGAAAAAGATATTTCAGATGCACATTTATCTAAATTGAATAATGTAGAAGAAGCAATAGAAGAACTAAAATCTAAAATTGACAAACCTTCTATATGTGTATTGCCTGAAGGGCCTCAAACAATACCATATAAAGCATAATTTATGGGGAAAAACACATTAGAAATAATAAAAAAACTTTCTGATGAAGGATTAATAAAAGAAATTTCAATTTCAGTATTTAAAAATAATCAGAAAATAAAAGATTTTAATAAATTTGATAGTAATAAAAACTTTCATATTTTTTCTGCTGGCAAACCTTTTATTGCAGCAGTAATTTGGAAACTTCATGATAAAAAACTTCTAAATTTTGATGATCCAGTTATTAAATATTGGCCAGAATTTGGAAAAAATAATAAAAAAAATATAAAAATAAAAGATATTTTAACTCATACCTCAGGAGTTTCTTTAGCAAATGATCTTTTAGATAATGATTATATTGACTTAAATAGGATTTCTAGATGGCTAGAAAATTATAACCCTGAATCTAAACCTGGTTCTAAAATTGCATATCATGAAGTAACATTTGGTTGGATTTTAGGAGAGATAATACAAAGAATAACAAATAAAACTTTTGAAGATAATTTTAAAGAATTAGTGTCCAATCCTTTAGGATTAAAAAATAGTAGTTTCACTCTAAGCCAGACTAACTTTCCATTAGAAATTATTAAACATTCATCATCTAACTTAACAAATATACCTATTATTTTTAAATTTTTGCTAATAAATAAAATACCTCTTATATCTGGTACTTGCATATCAACCAGTTCAGATTTAGCTAAATTTTATAATGAATTAATAAATAATAAAAATTGGATTTCAGAAGAAACTAAAAATTCAGTTATAGATGTACAGGCACAAGGAATAGATTATAACAGCAACCTTAAATATGCAAAATTAGGGCTTGGGTTAAGATTAGACAGCAACCTTATGAATGAAAGAGGCTCAAATTATTTAAGTAAAACATTTGGACATTCAGGTTTAGTATCTTGCATAGGCTGGGGTTCAAAAAAAGATAACATTTCAGTTTCAATATTAAATAATTTATTACTATCATCTAGTCTAAATATCTATAGATTGAACCATTTATCGTCTGCAATCAAAAAAGATTTAAATACAATATAAGTATGAAAAGATTTTTTTTGATAATACTTGTCCTTACTATATCTTGTAGTGAACCAATTGATATCGATGCAACTATAGATGCAAGAGCTTTAAGGATTGCTAGAGATAATATAGACAAAATCAGTACAGCAACTCCACAACCAATGCCAACTATTCAACCTAGCGCAACTCCTCAACCTACACCAACTATTGTTCCTTTACCTTTGGATTTAATTATAAAAATAGCAGAAGAAAAAGCTTTTGAAGCTGCTTATAGTGGTGATCTGTATGTAGTAGAAGAAGTATTGCCCACACTAGTGCCTTTACTTGCTCCTATACCCACTCCACAACCAACTCCTACACCTCAACCAACATCTACTCCACAACCAATGCCTGAAGTTATTGAAGGATCTCAATTAGCTTACAATATATATCAAGAAAATAAATCAAAAGTTTTGATGATAACTGTTGGAAATAGTGCTGGAACCGGATGGGTTCTTGAAGATGGTTGGATAATTACAAATGAACATGTCGTTAGAAATAATAAGTTTGTATTAGTTCATTTCCCTTTAGGAGAAAATATTCCTGGTTCAACTACTATTCAAGGTGAAGTTTTTGGTGTAGATAAAAAAAGAGATATAGCAGCTATAAAAATAGATCATAATTTAGAACCTATTAAGACTAGAATAGCAGATGTTAATGATATCGGAAGACAGGTTGTTACTTTAGGGTATTCTGCAGGAAATTCAGGGGTACCTTCAAGCCATTCAGGTATAATTTCTTACGTAAAAACTGCGAGTACGACTTTAGGTTTTGAAAAAGGAAACTCATATTATAAAGACGATCCTTTAAATACAAAGGTGGCAATTATAGTATTTGATGCAGCTGCTGATCCTGGAGATTCAGGAGGGCCCATATTTGATGATAATGGTTTAGCAATAGGAATGGTTTATGGTTTTCTAGAGTCAACAGGAGGAAAAAGGACCACTGGTCAGCAATTAGGGACAAATTATGCATCCATTAAACAAGTTTGGGAAGAACTTAAATTAGGAAATAACACAACATTCAAGTAAGTTACTTAATTGGAGCTGAATAGCTTTCTAAATATTTAAACAGTTCACTTGTAGGATCTAATATAATTGTTGTCCCACTTAATGAATTTTCATAAGCTTCAAGAGATCTAACAAATCCATAAAATTCAGGGTCAGATTTTAGTGCTTCTGCTAATGCTTCAATGGCTAATGCTTCACCTTCACCTCTGGTAATTGCTGATGAACCATTCGCTGTTTCTAATGTAATTTCTACTTCTTTATTAACATTAGCTCTAATTTCTTTATCTTTTTGTTCTCCTTCAGCTCTGTATCCACTAGATTTTTCAAATCTCTCTGCAATCATTCTTTCAAAAATTGAGGATTCTACTTCATCAGGAAAATCAGCTCTTTTTATTCTAATATCAATAATTTCTACTCCCCAAGCATCTTTAAGGGGAACAAAGTATTTCACTTCAAAAGAAGAATCTAAAGCTCTAGAAATAATAAGTGTTTTTTGATCTCCATCAACAGGATTAAACGAAGAGTCTGTAGAAGATTTTAAGTAAAAGTATAAATCTTGGTTTTGCAGCCCACTTTCCAATAGATTTGCTTCTTCAAAAGAAATTTCAAATAGATTTGAGGTAGTAGTAACATAATTCATTACAGAATCTCTTTTCTCAGAAATAAGATCATCTTGTGTATCTTGGGCAATCTCTTCTCTCAATCTAGAAGCGACAATACTTCCTATTCTTGAATCTGCTGTAGTCTCATTGGTTAATGTCTTGAAAAACAACAAAGGGTTTATAATCTTATATCTAGCATAAGCATCAACTCGTATTCTTTTTTTATCACTAGTAAGTATAGTTTCTGGAGGCACATCAACTCGTTGAAGCCTTTTATCAAATTTAGTAACTGTATCTATAAAAGGAACTTTAGTTTTTAAACCAGGGGATGTATAAGATTCTTTAAACTCCCCAAATGTTGTAACAATAGCAATTTCTTTTTCATCAACTGTGAAAACAGCTTGAAGAGCAATAAATATTATTATTATTACTAAAACTATAATTGGTGTAGATTTTTTATTCATAATTATTTATTTGGATCTATGTCTAGTAAGGGTAAAATTTTTGAATCATTAATTATATATTTATTAAAACTTGGAAATACTCTTTCAACCATTTCAAGATAGAGTCTCTGTCTTGTTACATCAGGAGATTTTTCATAAGCTTCTAAAAGTTTTTTAAATCCTTCAGCTTCACCTTCAGCTCTAGCAATTCTACCTTGCTTAAATGCATTTGCAGATTCTGTTATTGTTGCAGCTTTACCTTTAGCTCTAGGAATTTCTGAAGCTTTGTAAGCATTAGCTAAGTTTATTATTCTATCTCTTTCTTCTCTCGCTCTAGTAACATCATCAAAAGCATCTTGTACTTGTACAGGAGGGTTTACATTTTGTAAACGAACTGCGATTAATTCAAGACCAGTATTATAATTATCTGAAAGACTTTTCATTAATAGCAAAACTTCATCTTGAACTTCTCCTTTTTGAGTAGTTAAAACATCATCAATTTTTCTTTTACCTACAACTTGCCTCAAAGCAGTTTCAGTAATATCTCTCAAAGTAACACCATCTGGACTACCAGGAGCAATGCCTCTATCTGGTTCTCCTGGGTCATCAACGAAAAATAAATATTTTCTAAGATCAGAAATTTTATATTGAATAACTGCTTGAATATCAACAATATTTTCATCACCTGTAATCATTAATGATTCATAGGGAACAGATTGTGTGATATCTTCTCCTTCTGATCTAAAGCCTAGTTCTAACTGCCTTGTTGCAGTTACAACTACAATATCTTTTTGTCCTATAGGGCCAGGCCACCACCAGTGAAGTCCATTGCTTTGAATAGAATTAAATTTTCCAAACTGCCTAAGTGCAGCTTGCTGATCAGGTCCAACTGTATAAATACCTGAAGCCGCCCAAACTATTAGTATTACTACTAAACCTATCAATATAATTGCTTTGCTACCATTAGGCAGTTTGTTTATAAATGGTAAATTTTTCTTAACATTATCAATGAATTCTTGAAAAGAAATATCATATTCTTCTTTTCTTCCTCCTGAAGGAGGTCTATATTGTTTGGCTAAGCCAAATGTTTTCTTTAGTAATTCCATATAATAATTATATATGATTTATTTGTTTTCAGTGGCATTTAAATTAATCAATTTATTAAATTCTTCAATATTTGAAATTTTTTCTAGATCATCCAGAAATAACCCAAACGAATTATATTTATTTCTAAGCTTAAGTAATTTTGTATCATAATTAGATAAAGAAGAAGGAGAAGATCCATAATTACCATGAAAAGCAAAATATGCTTGATTGATTTTTCTCGTTTTATACCCTAAATTTTGAAGCTGAATTGTTCGGTCTTTCATATATTTTTCAGCTTCATTTATCTCTTTATTTTTTAGCAGCTTATCAACTTGTAATCTTGTCTTCTTAAGAAAATTATTATAAACATCATCTGGATAAAAAATATTTTTTTCTTCAGGTAAATTAGCAATTTCTTGACCAAAAATATCTGCTAAAGTTTCATTTAATTGAATCATTTCTCCTCCTTTAAAATATGCTTGGCCAAGGGGATGAAAAAATAAATATTGGTGCAGCCATTCATGCGAAATAGTAGAGATCATATAATCATAATTTCGACTTTTTTTCACTATACTAGGATAGGATGCAAATCCACCAGTATTTACAATTATAGAAGAAAAATTTCTTCTATCTATAGAATTTTCTATTTCAATTATTTTTTCTACTGGAATATTTGAATTAATAAGTAAAACATACTGCTGAACTATACTATCCCTTGGAGAAATAACTAATACTTTAGGCGAATCTTGTATAACAAAATCTAAAGGAGGAAAAATATAATTTTTATCAAGTTTTTGCTTTATTTTTTTGGAAATTTCTTTTTCAAAAAAAAGTTCTATATCGATTAGATCAGAGTTAGCATAATCATCTTCAAGTACTTTTCTAACAACAGTTTCTGATAAATCAGATTTTTTAAAAATTGAAGTGTATTTTTTAGGTAAATTTTTAATTTCCCAAAGTAAAATGTCAAATTGATAGCCTGAAGTTAACTTATCAATAAACCCTATGTTGCCTTTATCATTTATAAAAACTAATAATAATAATAGTAATGAAAAAACAATCTTTTTAAATATTTTTCTCAATAATAGCTACGATGTTTTTTTTATTTCTTCTATTAGATCTATTATAAATTTATTACAATCTTCTACAATGCCAAATTTTGAATACTTGAAAATCGAAGCATCAGGATCTGTATTTACAGAAACTATAATCTTGGAATTTGAGCATCCAGCTAAATGTTGACTTGCACCAGATATTCCAAAAGTTAAATATAAGTTTGGGCTAATCCATTTTCCAGTTAAACCAACTAAATTACTCGGCTCAATCCATTCTGCTTCTACTGCAGCTCTTGAAGCACCAATTGCGCCATTAAGAAGGGTTGCTAAATTTTTAATATTTTCAAACCCTTGCTTGCTACCTACTCCTCTGCCTCCTGAAACAACAATTTCTGCTTCATCTAGCTGTAAGCCTTCAGATTTAGTTTTGTAAGTTTCTATTATTGTGAATGATTGACTTATATCTATATCCAATAATAATTCGGTGATATCTTTCTCTATTGAAAGCAGAAATTCTTTTTTAAATGAATTTTTTCGAATTTTTAAAACAATAGGGTTATTTTTTTCTACGGAATAAATCCCTTCAGCAGATTCTCCGTGAACAGGTCTAATAAATTTTATATTATCTGAATTATTAGAGTAAGTTTGTTTTATATCTGGAATATAAGGATAATTTTTTCTATAAGAAATTATTGGGGCTATATAATTAGACATATCATCTTTTTGGAAGATGATAAAATCATATCTCTTATCATTTAATAAAAAAAAATCTATAGTTTTTAAAACATCTATTTGATTAGTATTCTCCCCAGATAATTCAACATAAAAATTATTATCCACAGGGAGTTTGGAAATATATTTTTTATCTCCTCCAAAACTTAAGCTTGTGACATTCATATCTTTATCGTTATCTAAAGATTTAATGAAAGTAAAAATTTCTAAGCTCGAATCATCGAATTTTTCACGTTCATTAAATATTATTGATAAAACATTCATTATTAAATAATTCCTGATTCTTTTAATTTATATATAAGCTTTATAGCTTTTTCTTTACTATCAGATCCTTCAATCATTTCAACTTTGTTTTCATTTTCTGGAAAATAAAGGTTTTCAAGCTTAACTTTTATTTCTAGGTCCTCGGAAGGTATTTCTAGTTGATCCAAAGTGTAATTAACAATCTGTTTTTTTGATGCGATCATAATACCTCTTAATGTTGGGTATCTAGGGTCACCTACTTGATTTCCTGCTGTAATAATTAATGGAAGTTTAGATTCTATAAGTTGGTATCCATCAGTTATTATTCTTTCTAAAATTATTTTTTCACCTTTTTTTTTAATAGTTTTCACTATATTTAAGATAGGAATTGATAACATTTCTGACAGTGCAAATGGCACGGTAGCCATATCAAAATCAGATGCATGTCTTCCAGAAAAAATAATGTCATATGGTCCAGTTTTTTTAATTAATTTTGAAAGAATAAGTGCTGTTCCGTGAACATCAATATTTATATTTTTTTTATCATCACAAGTTATAATTTCATCAGCGCCCATAGCAATTGGTTTTTTGATAACATCACTGGACAAATTAGTACCAACAGAAATTATAGAAACTGTACAATTTTCAACTGATTCAGAAAATTTAAGTGCCAATTCAACTGCATTTAAATCAAATCCGTTAACTATACTAGAAATATTTTCAATTGGTAAAACTTTTAGGTTATTTGAATCAATTCTTAGCTTATCTGAAGGAACGTCAGAATCAGGTACTTCTTTTATACAAACACAAATTTTCATAATTTATTTCTTATCATACTGATAAAATAAATTATACATAGTTTAATCAGGCGAAAGTAAAATTGCAAATACTAAATAAAAGCTTAAAAGAATTAAATATTCTTAATAATAATAATGAAGACGTAAATGAAAAATTAAAGATTTTTTTCGAGGAAATTTCTCATGCTTCAAAGCAATTTAACTTAACTGGTCTGAATGGCTGGGAAGATATTAGAGATACCTTATTTATTAGATCATTTAGATATAGCTCTGTAATTGATAAGTTTTTTGGTAAAGACCAATACTTAGAATCTGAAAAAATTAAAATTTTAGATTTAGGAACAGGTGCTGGAATACCTTCAATACCACTAAAAATACTCTATCCTAATATGAACATAAAATTAGTAGATTCTTCAGAAAAAAAATGTCACTTTGTTGAATCAGTTATCAAAAAACTAAATCTAAAAAATATTACTGTGGAAAATATAAGAGCAGAGTTATTGGGTATGTCATCTGATAGAGAATCATACGACATAGTACTAACTAGAGCTTTAGCAAAACTTCCTACATTAGCCGAGCTAACACTTCCATTGATAAGAAAAAACGGTATTGTAGTAACTGCTAAAGGCTTACTGCCCAGTCAAGAATTAAAAGATTCAGAATATGTCTTAAGTTTACTAGGGTCTTCAAAAAGCCAAATAATAAAAATTATAAAACCAAACTATATATCTGAAGATAATTTTATAATTTGGGTAAAAAATAAAAAAACTCATAAAAAATTCCCTAGAAGGAATGGGGTGCCTAAAAAAGATCCCATAATAAAACTATTTTGATGAAAATAAAATAGTTTCAGTTTCTAATGATGAAGGAATGCCCCAAATAGTCATAATTTCATCTAGTGAAACTGATGGAGGATTTCTTCAAAAATTATTTAATAGACCAGGACAAGTAAGAGCTTTATATACTATCTAGATTGTATATAACACAAGTAATAGTTTAGGAAAAATCCCATATAGTAATTCAAATGCTTTTATATTTAATTAATAATCAACTAGATTGATATAGTTTATATTTCTTAATAATCTTTAAAAAATAAATCTATTTGAGATATTATCTCATATAAAATATAAAATTATTTATTGACTAAGGTTAAATCTAGCAATATAATTAAAATTCAGTAATTCATAATTTGACATTACGTATCAATTATTATAAAAGAATATCAGGAGTTTAATATGGTTTTAAAAAACTTGTTTAAGGTAGCTTTAGTTTGCATGTCAATATTTGTCATTGCATGTGAAAGTATAGAAGAAGATAGTTCTTCACTAGTTGTAGAAGAATCTACACAGAAGCTTAATGTATTAGCAACTACGCCAATGCTTGCAGAATATGTAAGACAGATAGGAAATGATAATATTGATCTAAATATTTTAATGCCATATTCTGCTGATCCTCATAGTTTTGAGGCATCACCACAAGATGCAAAGAAAATTGCTGACGCGGATCTAGTATTTTATATTGGATTAAAATATGAATCTGCTGGGGTAGTAGAAATGCTAGAAAACTCAGTAAGCTCAGAAGGCATATTGATTGAAATTGGGTCTAATATAGATCCAATTGAATTCTCAGAAGAAGGAAATGATGACCACGAAGGAAATGATGACCACGAAGCTGATAATGACCACGAAGGACATGGCCATGGTATCTATGACCCACATTTTTGGTTTGATCCTATAAGAGTATCTAAAGCCGTAGAAGTTATAAAAGATGAATTAGTAAAAAATGATTCAGCAAATGAAAACAGCTATAAATCTGCTGCTACTAATTTTGTTACTGAATTACAACTTCTTGATGAAAATATTTCAGCAATGTTTAATACAATACCAGCTGAAAATAGAAAGATTATTACTACTCATGAAGTATTAGGTTACTTAGAAGCTAAATATGAAATTGAAGTATTAACTACAATTATTCCTAGTTTGAATTCAGAAGACAGCATAACTCCAAAAAGTTTGAAGAGGGCAATTGATATTATTGAAGAACATAATATTAAAGTGATGTTTTTGGAAGCAGAATCCTCAAGTCAATATAGTGAAGTTATTGAACAAGAAACTGGAATTAAATTAATTTCTGGACTTTGGGTTGAAACTCTTCAAGAGAATCAGTCTTATCTAAATTGGCTAGAAAACAATGTAGCTATTATTGTAGATAATCTGTCTAAAGAAGTTTATGAAGATCATGATGATGATCACGATGACGATGACCACGATGAAGATCATGATGATGACAAGGATTGATAAGATAATTGAAATGTAAGAAAAAATAGTGCATTTTAAAAAAGGCTTTTAACTTAGTATTAATTAAAATACGTGTAATGATAGAGAAAGTTATAATTTTATTAATTAGTTGATTAAATTTGTGGTTCTTAAATCTCCCTAAGGACCACATAACTGAAAGAGAATAAAAATTGGTAAATAATTCAATAGTTTCAAGCTCCTGTTGTGTAGAACTTGGTGACAGCTTAGTTTTAGATGATGTGAGTTTTTCTATTGATAAAAATAGTCTAATAGCAGTAGTTGGGCCTAATGGAGGAGGAAAGACTACACTATTTAATGCTATTACCGGGTTAGTTCCTATTACGAATGGAAGCATAACTATAAATGGGGAGGATGCAAAAAAAGGAAAAGGAAATATAGGTTATGTTTCACAAAATGAAAACTTAAACTGGAATTTTCCATTAACTGCTAGACAGGTTGTGAATTTAGGAATCACAAAAAACCTTCCTACTATTCCTTTTATTCAAAAAGATAATAATGCATTCGTTGAAGAATGTATAAACGATGTTGGACTATTTGACAAAATTGATGATCGAGTTGATAACATGTCTGGCGGTCAAAGACAAAGAGTATTATTAGCAAAAATTTTGGCACAAGGGGCAAATATATTATTACTAGATGAAGCATTTAGTGGTGTAGATATTGGTTCTCAAATAAGTCTAATTGAAGTCTTAAGAAAATTAAAAGATTCTGGAAAAACAATCATGATAGCTACACATGATATAAATAACGTTGCAGATAGATTTGATGAAGTATTATGTCTTAATAGACATTGTTGTGCCTATGGTGATCCATTAAAAGTTTTCACACAAGAGGTTCTTGCTGAATTATACGGCACTCACTCATCAATGTTTGAAAGTCACGAAAAAGGTAATCACGGGAAAAAAGATGGGCATTGATATTTTATTTGAACCTTTTTCATATCAATTTATGGTTCGATCTCTATTTATTTCAGTTTTAGTAGGCATTACCCTGCCATTAATTGGTTCTTTCGTTATAAATAGAAACTTAGGGTTTATGGGGGATGCTATTGCACATGCAAGTTTACCTATATTAGTGATAGGTTCTGTTTTAGGCGTAAGTATTTTTTTATCTGCAATTCCTGCTGCCATTATTATAGCTATCACATTAGGTTATATTATCGGTAGATCAACAGTTGGGGAAGATACCGCAATAGGAATTATTTTTTCTACTTTTTTTGCTATAGGAATTATTTTATTAAAGCGTTATAACCGAGCTACAACTTTGAATATAGAAGATATTTTATTTGGACAGATTTTAGGTGTTTCTAATGGTGATGTAATAAGCACATTAGCTTTGTCGATGATTACTATTTTTACAATAATAATTTTTTATAAACAGATTTTATATCTTAGTTTTGACCCAATAGGAGCACAAGTAACAGGTTTAAATACAAAATTATTTGATAATTTATTCTTGATCATTTTATCTTTAGCTGTAATTGGAGCATTACAATCAGTTGGGATTATACTTGTTCTTAGCATGCTAATTACGCCAGCTGCAGCTGCAAAATTAATAATGAAAAACTTCTATCAGAGTATTTTTGTTAGCTGCTTTTTTGGTGTAATAGCTTCAGTATCGGGGTTATATTTTTCATACTATATTAACTTACCATCAGGTCCTGCAATGGCGTTATCTTCAACAGCAATTTTTCTTGTTTGCTGGACATTTAGAAGAAGCGTAAGATTAATCTAAGTAATAATAATTATTCTGAAGTCCAACGGCAGCATCAAAAATTCCTTTTTAATATTTATATCCATTTTAAAGATTTTTTACTTGAAATTAAACAAGAATTTACAATAAACTAGGTTGAAGGTTTTATACTTATTGATATAAATTTAATAATAGTTCGTATTAAAGTTTTATTTGTTAAAATGGGGCTGTAGCTCAGCTGGGAGAGCGCATCGCTGGCAGCGATGAGGTCAGGGGTTCGAGCCCCCTCAGCTCCACCAATATCCACATTGAATATTTGGGTTTTATGGAATGTTGGAATTATTGATATCAACAATTTTATCCACAAAAATAATTACTTTGGATTAGTTTTAGCTATACTGCTAACTCTGGCATCATGAAGCCAATTTTTTCTACTGTTTCAATGATTAGTTTTTTGCAATGCTTCATTGTGGTTTGTAAGTCCTTATGCCTAATCATTCTTTGAATCAATTCTGGATTAGCCCCCATATCAAAATTATGACTAGAAAAGAATCCCTTGAGGGTATGCGTGTTATTTGATTTTAGACCTAACTTTACTTATTAATAGCTGGAGTGTCTCTTAGTTCAGTTATTGTAGTTGCATACAGTACCATTATTATTAGTGTAAACGAATACTTTATTCATGCCCTTCATAAGTAATACTTCTTTAGTAGCTGGTTGAAGTGGAATAGTCTTCATAGATTCTTCACAAGTTTAGCTCCCCACTTATAATATATATAAAATATATAAAAATCATAAATAAGAAGAATTGAGATAATGAAAAAAATTATAATAACAAAAAATAATAATCTTGAAGAAGAAGTAAATTCTGGAGCAATGATTCGGCTGGCAGGAGTTTCTGAATCATTAAGTGGAGCAAAAAATATACACCTTGCAATTGCTACTATACCTCCTGAAAAGTGTTCCACTACTCATTTTCATACCAATTGTGAATCAGCGATCTATGTTTTGTCAGGAAAAGGAGTTTTTATACATGGAGACAATATGGAAATAGAAGAAAATATTTCTGAAGGAGATTTTATTTTTGTCCCAGAAGGGTCTTTGCATCAACCTGTCAATACAGGAGAAGAAGATTTAAAGCTAATAGTAGCTAGAAATACTCCTGTTGAAATAGTTGAGGAAGTATCAGAATTAGGCAGGAAAAATTGTTAGAAATTATTAAATTTTCTATAGAATGATAAAAATTATTGATTTAAATAAAATTTAAAGGGATAAGCCATATGAATACAAATGTTCTGCCAGATATTTTAAACTCAGGAGATGATAATGCTATAGCAATTTCAATTCCTGAAAAATTTGAAATAAATTACTCTAAACTAAAATATTTAGTTCATGAAACTTCTGAACATCTAAAATCTTTTGGAACAATTAATGAAAAACCTATAGTAATTGTATTGGGAAATAATGCAGAATTTATAATTTCTTTTCTTTCAGTTACTAATACAAATGCTGTCGTAGCTCCTTTAAACCCAGAGTTTACAGAGGAAGAATTTAAATTTTACTTAGAAGATATAAACCCATCTCTAGTCATAACAACTGAAAATCACAAAGTAATAAGTCAAGCAAAATCTAAAAATATACCTACTGCTATTGTAAATTATAATGGAGAAGCTTTAAAAATTGATTTCAATGGATCGCCAATAAAAAATAAAGATGATAATTATGCAAACGAAAATAATTCATGTCTTTTCTTGCACACTTCAGGTACAACTAGTAGGCCTAAAGGTGTTCCTCTAAAACATAAAAATCTATTAAAATCTTTAACTAATATAGTTGATACTTACGAATTGAATAATGAAGATATAGCAATGGTTGTTATGCCATTATTTCACGTTCACGGATTAATTGGAGTTGCACTCTCTACTTTAGCTTCAGGCGGTCAAATAGTTATTCCTGCAAAATTTTCAGCAAGTGCTTTTTGGGATATACAGAAAAAATATAGTGCAACATGGTATTCAGCAGTTCCTACAATTCATCAAATTCTTTTATTAAGAGCAGATCAAGATAAAGCTCCAAAAAAATCATTTAGAATAATTCGTTCTTGTTCTGCAGCATTAGCTCCTTCTGTACTAAATGACCTTGAAGAAAGATTTGGGGCACCAGTTTTAGAAGCGTATGGTATGACTGAAGCTGCGCATCAAATGAGCTCTAACCCCTTACCTCCAGAACAAAGAAAACCTGGGAGTGTAGGAAAACCCACTGGGCTAGATATTAATATAATGTCTATGGAAAAATTAGGGGAAATGCTGGATATAGATCAAGTAGGTGAAATCGTAATTAAAGGAGAAAATGTCACAAGCGGCTATCACAATAACAATGATGCAAATAAAGAATCTTATATAAATGGCTGGTTTAGAACAGGTGATCAAGGCTTTATAGATAAAGATGGATATTTGAGTCTCACTGGGCGAATAAAAGAGCTAATTAATAGAGGGGGAGAAAAAATTTCTCCATTGGAAGTTGACTCAATATTGATAAACCATCCTTCTGTAAATGAGGCTGTTTGTTTTGCGTTTGCTGATACTAAATACGGAGAAGTAGTTCATGCTGCATTGGTTGTAAACTCAGAAGTTACAGAAAAGGACATTCAAGAGTTTTGTTCAAAATCTCTAGCAAGTTTCAAGGTACCTGAAAAAATTTACTTTACGGACAAACTACCTAGAACAGCAACTGGAAAAATTCAAAGAAGAAATGTTGCTAAATTTTTTAATTAAAAAGTACTTAGATTTAAAGAACTAAATTTAATAAATATTAAAATAGAAAAAATCATATCAACTAGAAGAAATATAGAGTAAAAATGAAAATTGATCTTAGTCAAAAAAAAGTTATAATTACCGGTGGTTCGACAGGTATTGGTAAAGAAGTTGTAAAATTATTTGCAGAAAATAATGCAAAAATAGCCATTTTTGATGTAAATAATACTGAAGGAATCGAACTAACTAATGAATTAAATCAAAATGGTCATGATATTAGATATTGGAACGTTGACGTAAGAGATGCTAATCAAGTATCAGGAGGAGTCCTTGCTGCTGGACAATGGCTGGAAGGAATAGATATTTTAATAAATTTAGCAGGAGTGTTACAAGGAGCATCGCTTGAAATCGAAGAATTTCCCGACGAAATATGGGACTCAGTAGTAGGCATTAATTTAACTGGTAGTTATCTTATGGTAAAGCATGTTTCTAGCATGATGAAAAAACAAAAAAGTGGAGTTATTATACTAACTAGTTCAGGAGCAGGTGTAGACGGAAGCTCGTCTTCTTATGCTTACGGGTCATCAAAAGGAGGGGTTCATGGACTAAGCATGATTTTAATGGATAAACTTTCTAAATATGGGGTAAGAGTTCATGATATATTGCCTGGGTCCGTAGACACACCTTTAAAGAATTCTCAAATTGAAAACACTAGAGATATTACAGGCAATGAAGCTCAGTATAAAAACATTAAAAACAATCTAGTTAAACCAAAAGGGATAGCGGAAATTATTCTTTTTATGTGTTCTGACAATGCATATCTACTTAAAGGCTCAATAAGAACCCAATGAAATTATCAGAATTTAAAGGAATTGTCTTTGACTTAGATGATACTTTAATTGATAGAAAAGATGCTTATAATAAAGTTTTTTCTAATCTATACAACCAATATACGTATTTTCAAAAAAATTTTCTTATGGCGAAGCTATGCGTTTTTTTTGGTCTCTAAGTCCAAACAATTCTATAGATGTAAAAAAAGCTTTTATTGAAATTAAACAAGTAATTCCTGAATTTAAATTTAGCTATGATGAATTCTACAAATATTATTATGAAAATTTAGTAAAAAACATAAAACCATAAAATGGTGCAAAAAAGTTTCTTGAAAAATTAATTGAAAAAAGATTAAACTTTGGAATAGTTACAAATGGAGGCAAGTATCAATATGAAAAAGTTAAAAATACTGGGTTAGAGGGTAAATATAACTTGTTAATAGCTTCAAAAATATTTGTGAGTTCAAAGCCAAATATAGAAATATACTTAGAAACACTTAGACAATTGAAATTAACAGATAAAGATGTTGAAAATATTTTATTTATAGGCGACAATCCTTATACAGATATAATAGGTGCTAAAAAAATAGGATTTAAGAGAGCTTGGATTAAAATGGATGGAAATAATTATCCTGATGATTTATCTCCTCCAAATTATACTATCGAAGGTTTTAGAGAATTAGAAATTTAAGAAAGAGGAAATTATGAACCCAAAAGATATAAAAAAAACACTCCAAAC